>Ga0105252_10000031_pt1 | contig 134484 bp, 117 predicted proteins | sample EasRivMeERMZT100_FD_89675 | JGI IMG/M metagenome (GOLD analysis project Ga0105252, IMG submission 89675) | Soil microbial communities from meander-bound floodplain in the East River, Colorado, USA - East River MetaG ERMZT100 | ecosystem: Environmental > Terrestrial > Soil > Floodplain... | reverse complement strand
GAGCACCCTTCGACTGCGCTCAGGACAGGCTCCAGACACGAAGGTTTCGGAAGATTAATACTCCGAAATTCGTGCTCGTAGCCAGGGGTGAGCGTAGTCGAACCATGTCCTTCGTGGTGAAAACATCTTCACGGTAAACCCGGAAGTGCCGCATTTAAAAATCGTCTACCTGCGTGTGCCGCAAGGAGGTCCCGCGCCTTGCCGCGGTACGCCAGTGGCGTTGCTTGGGTAGCCTCTAACGTAATTGAGCTGAACCCGACGGACCGGAGCAACATAGGCGCGGGCTGCGCGCAAACTAACGGCGCAATCGATCGCCCCACAACAGTATCACCGGGCTGGCAATGAAAATCGTCGAATAAACCCCGGAAATGAAGCCCACCAGCAACGAAAAAGCGAACGGCCTGATCACCGCGCCACCGAGAACGTAGAGCGCCACTAAAACCAACAACGCCGTGCCGGTGGTCAAAAGCGTTCGGCTCAAGGTTTCATTGATGCTGGTGTTGATGATGCTCTCGAGGGTCTCGCGCTTGATCTTACGCAGATTCTCGCGAATGCGATCGCAAATGACCACCGTGTCATTAACCGAAAAACCGACGATCGTCAGCAGCGCGGCGACCACGGTTAAATCGAATTCATAATTGGCCAGCATCAAGGCGCCGACAGTGATGAGCACGTCGTGGACCAACGCGATCACCGCGCCGAGACCAAAGTGCAAACCGAACCTGGCACCAAACGCCGACGCGAAACGAATCCAGATGTACACGCCCATCATGATCGTCGAGGCGATGACCGAAATCGTGCCGCGCCAGCGCAAGTCCTCACCGATTTTCGGCCCGACGAACTCGACCCGGCGGATTTCGAATTTCTCGCCGCCAAATTTGTCCGAAAGCGCTTTTTTTATCTGATCGCCAAGGGCTCCGATCTCGATGCCGACCTTCTCGACGCGCACAAGGAATTCGTTCGATCCCGCTTGACCGAAGTCCTGAATCACACTGCTGCCGAGTTGGACGCTTTCGAGCGCCTGGCGAATATCTGAAATCGCCGTCTGCTGTTGGAACTTCAACTGCACCATGGTGCCGCCGGCGAAGTCGACGCCTAGGCTCGGCCCCTTGATCAACAGGAAGGCCAAAACGATAAGATTCACCAGGGTCGATAGGATCACCGCGTGTTTGCGATAGGTTGTAAATGGTATCTTGGTTCCGGACCTGATCAGTTCCATTGCGATTCCCTAAATGCTGATGCGCTCCAGTCTGCGCGCGCCGATGCGATAGTCATAGTAGATTCTGGTGAGATAGACCGCCGTGATCACGGTGGTGAGTATGCCGATGCAGAGCGTGACGGCGAATCCTTTGACAGGGCCCGTGCCGAATTGGAACAAGATCACGCCGGATAGGAACGTCGTAATGTTGGAATCCAAGATCGCCGGCAGGGCGTTCTTATACCCCGCTTCGACCGCCGAACGGACCGCCCGGCCGGCCCGGATCTCCTCACGAATACGCTCGTGGATCAAAACGTTGGCATCAACGGCCATGCCGATGGTCAGCACGACGCCGGCGATACCGGGCAGAGTGAGAACCGCTTGGAAGCCGGCCAACAGCGCGATCATGTACAATACGTTAAAAAGCAGCGCCACCACGGCGACCAAACCCGCGCCTTTATAGTAGGCGATCATGAATATGACGACTAAGGCGCCGCCGACTATAAACGACAGCACGCCTTGATTGATCGAATCTTGGCCCAAGGATGGACCGACGGTGCGCTCTTCGGCGATCTCCACCGGCGCCGGGAGCGCGCCGGCGCGCAGCACGATCGATAGATCGCGCGCTTCCTTGATATCGAAACTGCCGGTGATCGAGGCGCGGCCGCCGCCGATGCGCTCCTGAATCACCGGCGCCGAGTAAACGCTATTGTCCAAAATAATCGCCAAGCGGCGCTTGACGTTCGCCGCGGTGATCTGCTCAAACAGCCGAGCGCCTTGATTGTTGAGGATAAGCTCGACGGAGGGGCCCTGGAGCTGCTCGCCCGGCCTCACCCGCGCGTCCTGAATATATTCGCCGGTCATCAAGGTGCGCGATTCCAAGACATAGGGCACCTTCTCAACGTTCACTCCGGTACCGGCCTTGCCCACTTGGCCGTAAAGCACCTGGCGCCCAGGCGGCGCGCCGCTCTTCGCCGCCTCTTCAACGTTGGCGTTGTCATCGACCAGCTTGAACTCCAAGAGCGCGGTCTTACCGATGATATCTTTTGCTCGTTGGGGGTCCTGAATGCCCGGCAGCTGCACCAGAATATTCTGCTGTCCTTGGCGTTGAATGATCGGCTCACTTACGCCGAATTGGTCGATGCGATTGCGAATGGTCTCCAACGATTGATCGACGATGGTATCGCGCAAATTGCGCAATTCCTCTCTGCTCAGAATCAGAAAAAACTCCGTGTTGCCGCCGCTGGTTTGCGGCGTCTTGGCCTCGGTGAGGTTGCCAAAGTCACCTTTGATCACGCCCCGCACCCGCTCCTGGTCGACAGCCGGAACTTTGACGGAGAGTTGCGTGCCTTCGACCCGCTCCACCGAAACTCCAGGGATGGCTTTTTCGCGAAAGTTATTGGTGAGGTCGCCGCGCAGCCGCTCAACATGATGCTCAACCGCCTTATCCACCTTCACTTCGAGAACCAAGTGACTGCCACCCTGGAGATCGAGTCCCAGATGAATCTTCTCCGCCGGCAAAAAGCTGCTCCACCAACTGGGCAGCGAGCCGATAAAGTTCGGCACCAAATAGACCAGCGCCACCACGGTCACGATGCCGAACAAGATAAGGCGGGTGAGTACGGACTGCCGCATGCTGTTAATCCTTTCCTTCCTTCGCCGCGGACTTCTCGGCGACGATCACGGTGGCGATCTGCGCCCGAGCGACACGGATGCGCACGTTGGGAGCTACCTCGATCGTCAAAACGGTGTCCTTTAAGTCGACCACCTTACCGTAAATTCCGCCGGAGGTCATCACCTCGTCGTTCTTTTTCAGCTTCTTGAGCAGCTCTTGATGCTCTTTGGTTTTTTTCTGCTGCGGTCGGATCACCATGAAATACATGATGATGAAGATCAGAATAAACGGAAAAATCGTCATCATCGGTCCGGGACCGACCCCACCTGGAGCCCCCTGAGCAAAGGCAATATCGAACATAATTCCTCCTGAAATGTTTGGTTCTTCCGGGTTTACCGTAAAGAAATTTTCACCACACAGGCACAGAGCTCACAGAGTTCGGAGAATTTCTTAATCAAGAACTCTTTACTCTGCGCCCTTCGCGCCTCCGCGGTGTGATTTCCGAGCCCTGCTTCACAGGAAAGCCTGAAGAACCAAATTTATCAACTCACGTCGGCGCGTCGGCTTCGAGCCAACGTGGCCAGAGCTCGGGCCGACCTTCGCGAATAGCTTGCCGACACTTATCCATGAGCCGATGGTAAAAGTAAAGATTGTGCAGGCTATTTAGTTGCGCAGCAAGAATCTCCCCGGCCATGTACAGGTGGCGCAGATAAGCGCGTGAAAAATTCTCGCAGCAGTAGCAGCCGCAGGTCTCGTCCAACGGGCGCGCATCGTTAGCATACTCGGCGCGCTTGATGTTGATCTTCCCCTGCCAGGCAAACAGCGTGCCGTTGCGCCCGTTGCGCGTCGGGATCACGCAGTCGAACATGTCGAAGCCGGCGCGCACGCCGTTGACGATATCCTGCGGCCGTCCCACGCCCATCAAATAGCGCGGCTTATCTTCGGGTAGCAACTCCACCGTAAAGCCACCGACCGAATTGAGCTGCAACTCGCCTTCGCCCACGCCTAATCCACCAACGGCGAAGCCCTCGAAAGCCATGGGCGCCATCTCCTCGACGCACCAACGGCGCAAGTCTTCGAACAAACCGCCTTGAATGATGCCGAACATCATCTGATCGGCCTTGCCGCGCGCGTTGAGACAGCGTTTAGCCCAGCGAATCGTCCGTTCCGTCGAACTGTGAACGTAAGCGCGCGCCGCGTCGTGCGGGATGCATTCGTCCAAGATCATCGCGATGTCGCTGCCCAAAGCTTCTTGAATCTCCACCGCCTTTTCCGGCGTCAACAAATGCGACGATCCGTCCAAGTGTGACTGGAAACGCGCGCCGTCTTCGGTAATCTCGCGCATCGCAGCCAAACTAAACACCTGATAACCGCCGCTATCGGTCAAGATCGGCCCGTCCCACGACATGAAGCGATGTAAACCGCCCAAGCTGCGAATCAGTTCATGACCTGGCCGAAGATAAAGATGGTAAGTGTTGCCGAGGAGAATCTGACAACCCAGTTCGCGCAAGTCCCGTGGCAACACAGCTTTCACCGTCCCCTGCGTCCCCACTGGCATAAAGCAAGGCGTCTCGACCACCCCATGGGCCGTGACAAGTTGGCCAAGGCGCGCCTTGGTGTTCTGATCTTTCTTGATAAGAGTGAAGTGATTACCCATCAACCTATTTTGGATTTTTGTCCGCAGGGCCGCTTTTGGATTTTAGATTATCGGATCGAAGCCACTGAATTGCAGTCCGAAATTTCTTTACCATGTCCAAATCCCCCAATCCAAAATCCAAAATCCAAAATATTAAAGGATCAGCATCGCGTCGCCGTAACTGTAAAATCGATATTGGCGCTCGATCGCTTCACGGTAGGCGCGCCGAATGAGTTCGAGCCCGGCAAAGGCGGCGACCAAAATCAGCGGCGTCGAGCCGGGCAGATGAAAGTTCGTGATCAGCGCGTCGAGCACGTTAAAGCGGTCGCCGGGCCGGAGATAGAGCCGCGCGATGCCCTCGTCGGCGACCACGTGTCCTTTTTGCAGCGCAATCCATTCCAGGGTGCGCGTGCTTGTCGAGCCGACGGCGACAATGCGATGGCCGGCGGTTTTGGTCGAATTAATCTTTGCCGCCGTCGCCGCGTCGAGCACATAGCGCTCGCCTTCCATGCGGTGATTTTCGATCTCTTGATCGCGCACCGGTTGAAAAGTACCTGGCCCCACATGCAGCGTCAACAATGCATGGTCGATTCCCTGCGCCGACAACTTGGCGAACAGCTCCGGTGTGAAATGAAAGCCCGCAGTGGGCGCCGCAATCGCACCTGGGTGAGTAGCATAAACCGTTTGATAGCGCTCGCGGTCGAGCGCTTCGGCCGCGCGCGTGCGCCGCACATAAGGCGGCAGCGGCGGTTCACCGAGCGCTTCCAATTGCGCGCTAAAATCACCTTCGTGATGAAACTCGAGACCGAACCGGCCGCGACCGAGGTCGCCGATCACTTCGGCGCTCAGACTAGCACCGAAATGGAGAACGCTGCCGACACGTGGTTTCTTCGCCGCGTCTATCAACGCCAGCCAAAAGTTTCGGCCATCTGCGGGAAAGCGCTCCAGCAACAACACTTCAACCTTGCCGCCGCTGTCTTTGGTGCCAATAAGCCGAGCTGGAAAAACTTTGGTGTCGTTCAGCACCAACAGATCACCGGCGTCGAGAAAGTTACCCAGCTCGGCAAACACGCTATGAACGATCTCTCCCGTGCTGCGCCGAATCACCAACAAGCGCGAGCCTTCGCGCTCGCGGCTCGGAAAAGCCGCGATCAAAGAATCGGGCAGCTCGTAGTTGAATTCTTCGAGATTCATGATCGATTAAAACGCCGTAGGGGCGCAGCATGCTGCGTTCTTACGGCATTTCAATTATCCGCGAATGAGAATTGTGGCGTGGGTGCGGGCTAATCTGCGACTAAGTGTCCTTCTTCAAGAACGGGGTCAACAGATCGATGGGCACCGGAAAAATCGTCGTCGAATTTTTCTCCGAGGCTATTTCGACCAGACTCTGAAGGTAACGAAGCTGCAATGCCATCGGTTGTGAAGCCATCACTCCGGCGGCATCCGCGAGCTTCTGCGAAGCCTGGAATTCACCTTCGGCGTGGATGACTTTGGCGCGCCGTTCGCGCTCTGCTTCCGCCTGCTTGGCCATGGCCCGCTGCATTTCCTGCGGCAAATCGATATGTTTCAATTCCACCAGGACGACTTTGATACCCCAGGGATCGGTCTGCCTATCCAAGATATCCTGGATGCGGCTGTTGATCTTTTCCCGCTCGGACAGGAGCTCGTCTAATTCACCCTGGCCACAGACGCTCCGCAGCGTCACTTGCGCGAGCTGGGAGGTGGCGAAAAGATAATTCTCTACTTCCCTGACCGCCAGATTGGGATCGATCACCCTGAAATAAAGCACGGCGTTCACTTTCACCGAAACGTTGTCACGGGTGATCACGTCCTGCGGCGGGATGTCCATCGTCACCGTGCGCAGATCCATGCGCACCATTTTTTCGATGCCGGGGATGACATAAACTATCCCCGGACCGCGCGCGCCGACCATGCGCCCGAGCCGAAAGACGACGCCACGTTCATATTCTTTGAGTATCTTGATGCCGCTGACGAGCGCGGCCACGACAATAATCAGAAATGTAAACGGTACCCCGAATCCAAACATCGTTGCCTCCTAATTATCGAACGCTTAACTTTTGGAAGAACGTCGCACTTTGAGCCGCATGCCCTGATAGCCGATGACTTCGACCTTTGCGCCGACGTCAATCTCAGCATCGGCTTCCGCGTTCCAATATTCGCCGTGGACAAAGACCTTGCCCGCCGGCTCAAGCTTTCCTCGGACTTCGCCAATCTCGCCGATCAGTCCGTCCATCCCCGTCGTCGGCGTCAATTTTTGCGACTTAAATACCAAATAGCTGAGCGTCAGCATGATCGCGCCGACGGTGGCCACCGCGGTAAACACGATCGACTTATCAACCGCTAAATCCGAGTTCTCCGTATCGAATAGCAAAAGTGAACCGATCGCCAAGGCGATGATCCCGCCAACTCCCAACACACCGAAGCTAGGCAAGAACGCCTCGCCGACGAGCAGCCCGATGCCCAGCGCAATCAGCGCCAGGCCGGCGTAATTGAGCGGCAGCAGTTGAAAGGACGCCAGCGCGAGCAATAGACAGATCGCCCCGACCACGCCGGGGAAAATCACGCCAGGATGAGAGAATTCCATGTAGAGACCGAGCAGCCCCGCCATCATGAGCAGATAAGCGATGTTGGGGTCCGCCAACGTGTTAAGAATCTTCTGCTTGAGACTCATCTCATGACGGTCGATCTTCACGTCTTTGAGCGCCAGCACATGCGCCTTGCCGTCGAGATCGACCTTTCGGCCATCCGCCTGCTTGAGCAGATCGTTAATATCCTTCGCGACGATGTCGATGACGTTTTTCTTGAGCGCTTCGCTCTCGGTGATCGCCACGCTTTTGCGCACCGCTTCGATCGCCCACTCGGTGTTGCGGCCGCGCTTTTGCGCGATGCTTTCGCTAAACGACGCGGTGAAGTTCTCGATCTTCTCGCCCATCACGCCTTTGACTTCCTGGCCGCCGCCGGCCACCGGATGGGCCGCGCCGATGTTGGTGCCCGGCGCCATGGCGGCAATATGCGCGGCCATGGTAATGAACACGCCCGCGGAGCCCGCGCCGGCGCCGCTCGGTCCGACCCAAATCATCACCGGAACCTGCGCGCCGAGCATCTCTTTGACGATCGTCCGCGTCGAATTGAGCAAACCGCCCGGTGTATCCATCTGAATGATCAGCGCTCGAGCGCCGTTCGCCTTGGCGCGCGCGATCCCTTCGCGGATGTAATCATCCACAGCGGGATTGATGCTGCCGTCGATGGCGATCAGATCGACGTGCGGTACCACGCTGTCCTTTGACTGCGCCAAAACGGAAAGTGCGACAGCTAGACACGAAATGAAGAAAAAAACTCTAAGTGTTTTCATTGCATCTCTTTGATGACTTTCTTGATATCTTCCCAGACCAATTTTTTGTCCGCTGGATTGCGCAGCAAATAAGCCGGATGAAAGGTCGGCATCAGCTTGATGCCGTGATAGCTATGCCAATTGCCGCGCAGCTTGGAAATCGCCACGCTGCTTTGCAGCAAGGTCTGCACGGCGAACTTGCCCAGGCCAACGATGATCTCCGGCCTGACGATGTCGATCTGTTTTTTGAGAAACGGTTCACAGCTGGCGACTTCGTCCGGTTCCGGATTGCGGTTTTCCGGCGGACGGCACTTCACCACGTTGCAAATATAGACATCTTCCCGTTTGATGCCGATCCCTTTGGTAATGATGTCGGTCAGAAGCTGCCCGGCCCGGCCAACAAATGGCTCGCCTTGAAGATCTTCATCGCGTCCCGGACCTTCGCCGACAAACATTAGCCTAGCCCGCGGATTGCCGACGCCGAAAACTAAATGGGTTCTTCCCGCGCAAAGCTTGCAGCGCTGGCAATCGCCGATGGCGGCGCGCAGTTCGTCGAGCGTATTCGCCTGCATGCTCGCCGCGGTGTCGGCAAACATATCGTCCACCGTGCCGCCCAGCAAATTTTCCTTGATGACGCTCACCGGCTTGGATTCGGCTTGATCGCTTTTCGCCAAGTAATGGATACCGGCGCGCTGGCGCCGTTGGAGATGGCGCTTGAGCGAGGTCGTTAACGCGGTCAACTCGTCGGCGTCGTTCGGTTCGGACATCGCGGCGATCCCTACTATTAAGCGAAACCACTTCGCGGCCGGGGATTTGACCCCGCCCTTGACCAAAGGGGATGCTCACCCCCTTTGGAAACCCCATTTAATGGTTCCACGCTGCAAACAGCATGGTCCACCTTAAACATCCGGATCGTACCACCCGACACCGAGCCGAAGCAACAACGCTCCGGCAGGAAAATGAGAAATGAACGAGCCCACGGCAAGCTGAGCGGGATCAGTCGATAGGGTTTGTCGTAAATGCCTCACCCCCGAATGTTTATATATGGGGGGCCAATTCCGGACCCGCCTGTGGTGAGCCCAGTCGAACCACCGCTTAAAGCATGCGGGAATGACGGACTTCGGATAGGCAATGAACTTAATGCAGCGAGCTAAGCGGAATCGACTCACAGCGATTGAATTTCGCTCAACCGGTGTAACGCAACTGTTCCAAATAGACGGTGCGCAGCCGCGTCAGAAACGCCAGCGTCTCAGGCCACAGATAATCCGCGTAGGTGTACGGCAGGCCATGAAATCCGCCGGTGTGATAAAGCAGCGTCGCTTCCGCGTAGATACCGCGGTCGAGATAGATCCGCTGATTGGCATTCTTGGTCGAAGCGAGCACGACTTTGAACGAATCAAGATAGCCGGGATCGAGATTGACTTGCCGCCCGTCGCCGTCCTGGCGGCGGAATCGTTCTTCAATCCGTTGGGTTGCGAGTTTTAGCGCGGTGAGCTCGGCGGGTGAGCGCAAAGGAGCGAACGAGAAAAATCCCCGCAGTAAATTCTCACCCATTTCTCGATCATAAAACTTCGACGCTGTCCAGGCCACAACCTCACTCTGACCGTCGATAGCGCCCAATATTGGGCCTAAATCGTTCTGGACCAAAGGAAGCAGGGCGACGTCCGAGGTGAGAAAGGCGACAAAGTACTTCGCCGGTTTGGGCTCTTGGGGAGTCCCCATGTCAGAGTTTGGCTTTTAAGGCGAGAAAGTGATCGTAAATGCGGTCGGCCAGCTCATCCTTGCTCAGCAGCGGCAACGACTGGGTCGCGCCGGTGCGGTCAAGAATGGTCGCGATGTTCGTGTCGCCGTCAAAACCGCTGCCCGCCACAGCGACGTTGTTAGCGACGATCATGTCGAGGTTTTTTTCGCGCAGTTTTTTCGCCGCGTTGGCGGTCAACTCTTCGGTCTCGGCGGCGAATCCGACCAATATCCTGCCGGCTTTTTTATGACCGAGCTCTTGCAGGATATCAGGATTTGGTTCGAGCCTGAGCTCGATCGCTCCTTTGCCCCGTTTGATTTTCTGATCCGCGGGCGCCGCCGGACGATAATCGGCCACCGCCGCCGCCATGATCACAGCCGTAGCCGACGCGAACTCTTTATTGACGGCATCGCGCATCTCAGCCGCCGTGGTGACGGCAATTGTGCGCGCCCCCGCCGGCGGTTCCAACGCTGTCGGACCGGTCACCAACGCCACTTCCGCGCCGCGCCGCACCGCCGCGCGGGCCAAGGCATAGCCCATTTTTCCAGACGAACGGTTGGAAAGGTAACGCACCGGATCGACCGGCTCGCGGCTGGGACCCGCGGTGATCAACAAGCGCTCGCCGGTCATATCTTTCTTCCGCAACAGCCGTTGGATCTCTTCGGCAATCTTTTCCGGATCCGGCAGCCGCCCTTTACCTTCGTAACCGCAAGCGAGAAACCCTTCCGCCGGTTCGATCAGGTGATAACCGACTCGGCGGAGCTTGCGCAGATTTTCCTGCACGATCGAATTTTCGAACATGTGAATGTTCATCGCCGGCGCGAGCAAAACCGGCGCCTGCGTCGCCATGATAACCGTCGTCAACAAATCGTCAGCGATGCCATTGGCGATCTTACCGATGATGTTCGCCGTCGCCGGCGCGATCACGAACAGATCCGCGGAGTCGGCCAAATTGATGTGGCCGATTTCCGATTCCTGGGTCAGATTGAAACTCTCCGTCGCGACGGGATTACCGGAAAGGGTTTGAAACGTCAGCGGCGTGACAAATTCCATCGCACCATGGGTCATGATCACCCGAACCGAAAAACCGGCCTTGACCAATAAGCGAACCAGCTCCACCGCTTTATAGCAAGCGATGCCGCCACTGACCCCGAGCACGATCCGCACCTGTTTATCGGCATTGGCCACCTGGTGAAAATAACCGATCCGCCCTGGCCGTGCAAACTTTGACCCACAGGCAGTCATCAGGGGTGCTGGTCCGATAGCGACGCAAAGTTGACCCGAACGCGACTTTTTGTCACCAACGGCGATCTAATCACGACAGGAGAAAATCCAACCCGAAGACGGAACTTCCTTGATTTCATCGTCTTTCAGTCAGACCTCTGCGCATACCGTGATGGCATAGTTTTGGCTTTATCAAGCGAAATCGAGCAGAATCAACCAAGCGACGATCTTTTAGCGCAATGTTTTACTTGACCGTCAATATATGTTGATATAAGTCACAAGCAAAGTTGCGAAGGAGTTAGCGATGAGGAGAGCTTTAGGGCGTTGTACGCGGTTTTTAGCCCCAATGTTAGGCGCTTTGGCAATCATGCTAGTTGGGCTTGCCGGCTCAGTGCCAGCGCAAGAGCCCCAGGTGCAAAACGACAACTTCGATCTTGGGACAGCGGTTGCGATGGCTGAAACCCTCGCTGCGCCGGAGAGCCCTCGAATCGCGCCCGCTGCGGCCATTCCCGGTGAAGACTTCGATGAGGATCCCTGGGAAGGTTTCAATGAGAAAATGTTCAATTTCAACCGGGAGGTTCTCGATCGTTATATATTGAAGCCCATCGCCACCGCTTGGGACTTTCTGCTACCCGATCTTGTTCAGCGGGGCGTCCATAATATCTTCGATAACGCCGCGGTGGTGCGGCGCGTGGTCAACAATAGTCTGCAATTGAAATTTGCCGGCGCGGGCATCGAGCTTGCCCGTTTCACCATCAACAGTACCATCGGTCTCGCCGGCTTTTTCGATGTGGCCAAAGACGGTTTTGGTATCGAGCAAAAGGACGAAGATACTGGACAGACCTTTGGCGTTTGGGGCATGGGACCTGGCCCCTATTTGGTTCTGCCTCTGCTTCCGCCACTGTCAGTCCGCGATGGCATTGGTTACGCTTTCGACGCGGCGATGACGCCCTACTCCTATTTCATCCCCTGGTGGGGCTCGGTTGCTGCCACCGGCAATAACACCGTCAATGAACGGTCCCTCAACCTCGATCGTTTTGAACGAGTTGCCGAATCTACCGTCGACCTTTACGGTGCCGTGCGTAACGCCTATCTGCAGCGCCGTGCCGCGGCGATAAATCAATAACCGGTCAAGCTAGTTTTTTTCATTTAAAGCGCGGAAGGTCGCCGTTGGCCTTCCGCGTTGCCGTTTTTGCGAGCCGATTCCACCGGCCCACGAGTTTCCGCACTCCGCTCGCGTTCGATTTCGCGTCTTCCTATTGACAAGTAACACACCGTTCATTATGAAATGATTCCAAACCAGCGGCGCGCGCCGCGGTTGAGTTGATAGCAGTCAGGGAGCTTAGAGCGAGAAAAATGCCACGGACAAAAAAGAAAAGCGCGGGACGGCCGGCCAAGGACCGCACCGCCGACTATATCGACGACGGCACTCACGACGAGTCGGAAGACGAAGATCTCCCAAGTGACGAAGCCGGCCGGCGCAAAATAAAAAAGAACTACGAAGATCTCCTCGGCATCCGCATCGATAAGCTCAGGGGACGCGTGCTCAACCGCGAGAAAATCAACAAGAGCATCGACGGCCTTTATTTCATCTGCTTCGAGTGCAAGAAAATCTGCCACAATCTCGACGAAGGTTGGATGGAAGAAGCGATCACCCTCAACAACTACTGCGGCCCCTGCGCCAAGTTGAAAGGCGTGCGCACCAGCGCCGCTTAAAACTTTATCCCCAGCCGCTCTAACACATCGGTCCATTCACTCGGCAGCTCGGCTTCGAGCTTGATCCGTCGTTGATCGCCGGGGTGGCAGAACTCCAACCTTTTAGCATGCAGGAAGTGTCGAGATAATCCAAATCTTTCTTTCGCCTCAGCTCCATACAAAGCATCGCCGACAATTGGACAGCCGATTGCCGCCAAGTGGACGCGAATTTGATGGGTGACACCGGTTGTCATGACGATGTCTAACAAACTCATTCCTTGCGCCGCGCCGAATTTGCGATACTGTGTGAGCGCGCGCCAACTGCGTAGGCGCTTGCCGCTATCGACTGGTTTAACCGCGCGCATTTTCCGCCTGTCCGAACCGTCATGCGCCAACGGAAAGTCGATGACGCCCTCAGCATCGGCATCGCCCCAGACCAACGCCCAGTAGGTCTTGCTAATTTCGCGTCGGCGAAACTGCAACCGCAGACGATCGAAAGCAGCTTGAGTCTTGGCGACGAGAATCAAGCCCGAAGTTTCAACGTCGAGCCGGTGCACCAAACCGGGCTCCCACCGGCTCTTGCCGACTTTGAGCAATTCCGGCCAGCGCGCCGCTATTAAATTAGCCAGTGTCGTGTCGTCTCGCGCTGAAAATCCGTGGGTCGCCATGCCGGCCGGCTTGTCAAGCACGAGGATCGAATCATCCTCGTAAATGACCGGCGGTTCGAGTACCGCCGTGGGCAACGGCCGCTCGGCCAACCAATCGACCGGTCCGGCAAATAGCAAGCTATCACCGGCAGCCAGCCGATCGCCCTTCTTTCCGGCTCGGCCATTGAGCAAAAACAGCTTGGCGCCAATCGCTCGATCGAGCACGCGGCGCGAGAGATGCGGCAAACAGTGGCGCACAAACACGTCGAGACGTGCCGCGGCAAATTCCGCCGGCACCAACCATGATGGAGTATTTGCGCTTGCGACTTGATCCACCCTGCCACCTACCGTACTATAATTTTTGCTCTCATCAACCACACTGACCCATGAAAAAAGTTCTCCTGGGTTTAGTGTGAAGGAGTATTCACCACGAAGAGCACGAAGTTCGAAGTTTTTATCGTCTCAACCCTTGGTGAACTTCGTGGTGAACAAATCCCAGCTGATCGTGCCAGCTTACCCACACGGAAGTCGAAGAACCATGAAAAGTAATTGTTACAGCGTCATCATCGCCGGCGGCAAGGGCACGCGCTTTTGGCCGCTCAGCCGAGCGCAACGGCCCAAACAACTGTTAAAGATTCTCAGCCGCAAAAGTCTCATCGATGAAACCGCCGAACGCGTGATCGCACTCGGCGGTCGCGATCAAACTCTGGTCGTCACCGTAGCCGAGCAAGTCGAGGCCATGCGCAAAGAACTGCGCGCTTTGCCGCGCCAGAACTTCATCGCGGAACCGCAGGGCAAGAACACCGCGCCGTGCATCGGCCTCGCCGCGCTGGAAATTCTCCGCCGCGATCCCGATGGTGTAATGATCGTGCTGCCCGCCGATCATTGGGTGGCGGATGTGAAAGTATTTCAGCGAACTCTCAAAGTCGCGGTCAAATTAGCCGTGCGGCAAGATCGCTTGATCACCATCGGCATACGCCCGGACTATCCGGAGACCGGCTACGGTTACATTATGAAAGGCAGAGTGATCGCCGGTCATGGAGCTGGATCGGCTTATCAAGTTAAAAGATTCACCGAGAAGCCGACCGAAGCGGTGGCGAAAAAACTGATCCGCCACGGCTCGCTGTGGAATAGCGGCATCTTTGTCTGGAAAGCGGCAACGCTAATCGAATTGTTACAGCGCTATCAACCGGAAATCGGCGCCCGGTTGAAAGCGATCGGTGCAGCGGCCGGCAGCAAATCACTCGGCAACCCGAGCCCCAAGCTCAGCGCCGTCATTGCGCGCGAGTATAAGAAAATGCCGAGCATCTCGATTGACTACGCCGTCCTAGAAAAGGCCGGCGCCGAAGGTAAAGTCTTAACGGTCGAAGCCGACTTCGGTTGGAGCGATGTCGGCAGTTGGGCCGCCGTCCATCGCATGATGCACAAAGATGTCCATGGCAACGCCGGCGATGGCCGCTGGCTCCAGCTCGGCGCGAAGAATTGCCTGATTCACTCCCCGGACCGTTTAGTCGTACTGCTGGGAATCGATAACGCGGTCGTCGTCGACACGCCCGACGCGTTGTTGGTCGGCGATCTCAGTCGTTCCCAAGAAGTGCGCGAACTGGTTGAAGAGCTGCAGCGTAAAGGGCTCGGCCGGTACACCATCAAGTAAATTCTCGCTGGCCATGAACTCTCGCTATCGCAAAGGCCCCTTTCAAGCTGACGAGCCGGTCGTCTTGCTCGATCGCAAGGACCGCGAATACTTGTCTCGGCTCGACCAACGGCGCCCCATCGCTATTCGCGGCGGCAAGATTTCCGTCGACGATATCATCGGCAGCGACGAAGGCAGCGTCGTCAAGTCATCCTACAACGAGCCTTTCTTGGTTTTCCGACCGAGCTTGCCGCAGTTGATCCCAAATTTACCGCGCACGGCGCAAGTGATTTATCCGAAAGATCTGGGGCCGATATTAATCTGGGCCGATCTGTTTCCCGGCGCGCGGGTCGTCGAAGCCGGTGTCGGCGCCGGCGCACTCAGCATGGCGCTGCTGCGCGCCATCGGCGACGACGGCTGGCTTTTCTCCTACGAGGTTCGCGAAGATTTTGCCGACTTGGCGCAGAAAAACGTCAGCCGCTACTTCGGCCCGGCACCCAACTGGCGTGTCACTCTCGGCGATATCGCCGCCGCCCTCGACGAAACTGAAATCGATCGAGTGATTTTAGATTTGCCGGAGCCCTGGCATGTCATCGAGCCGGCGTGGAAAGCTTTGCGCCCTGGGGGCATACTGCTTTGCTACTTGCCGACGGTAATCCAGGTGAAAAGTTTGGTCGACGCGCTGCGCGACGATAAGCGCTTCGCCTGCATCGAGACATCCGAGACATTGATGCGCTTCTGGCACATCAAAGGCATGAGCATTCGCCCGCAGCACCGCATGGTCGCCCACACCGGTTTTCTCACGTCGGCGCGCCGCTTAGCTGACGGCCAAAAAGACATTCCCCGAGCGCCGTGATTTGCCGATCAAGTTTCGGGTTGGTGGCGGCAAGGGCGACCAGCCGGTCGCCCTTGCGACCCGAAACCGTTTTTCACGCATAACCCTTTTTGAGCCACCACTCGGCGATTTCGATGCGCCGGGCGAACCATACTTTGGGAAAGCCCTTGGCGTATTGAATAAACTCGTCAATAATCTTGGTGCGGAACGGCACGCCGGAGACGAAGGGGTGAAGATTGAACGCGAAGTATTTCGGCGCTCCTTGTTCACCTTCCCAGTAAAGATAATCGAACTGATCCTTCATGATCTGCAACAGATCCCGCGGCGTGCGCCCGGTGCCGTAGGTGGAGTAGTCGTTGCAGCCCGGCACGTTGTAGGGAACGACGACGACTTTTTTTCCGCGCGCCTCGACGATGTAGGGATTATCGCTGTTGAGCGGATCCGCCCACCACACGAAGCCGGCCTCGGCAACCAGTTCCAGCGTGTTCGGCGTCGAAGCATGTCCCGGCGACAGATAACCGGTCGGTTTTTGCCCTAAAACTTTTTCAAAAGCCGCCACCGTTTTTTGGATCGATTCGCGCTCCTGCTCTTTGGTATACATGAAAGAATATTCATGCTCGTAGCTTTCGGACGAAAATTCATGGCCCTTGGCCTTGAATTCTTTGCATTCGTCGGCGAACTGCTCCACCTTCAAGCCGTTCATCAGAAAGGTCACCTTGAGGTTATGGCGGTCGAAGAGATCGGAGATTCGCCAGATGCCGGCCCGGTCGCCATATTCTCGCTCGGTGATGAGTGCCATGTTCTGTTTAAACACCGCCTTCGGCGGTGGAATCGTCGCGCCGCCTTGGCGCTGCAGCGATTCGTGGCTGGCAAAATTCTCCGGCCAAACTTCCCACGGCACAATGAAAGTCACGCAAATCTTGGCTTTGTCCGGCCATTCAATCGATTTTGGTCTGCCCATGTTTGCTCCTTTTTTTAAAGATGTTAAACGGCAAAGAATTTACAAATAGCGGCGCAAGCCAGAGATATATGGTACGTGAAGTAGATCGTCAAGTGGGTTAGCGCAACAACAGGTATTGTTGCTGCGCGGCTCAACTTGACATCCTTGGTGCGCGCATCTAATCATTGAGCGCTGAAAGACCAGATGGAAACCAGAATACTCTTATTTACACTTTTCCTGTTTGTCATTCTTACCTCCCAGGTACACGGACAATCGGCGCCGGAAAAAATCGTCATCACCTATCCCAGCCGGAGCATCGCGTCGGTTGATTTATACATCGCCCAAGAGCGCGGCTTTTTCCGCCAAGAAGGGCTGCTCGCCGACGTCGTGCAAGTGCGCGGCAACATTGGTGTGACCGCATTGCTCAGCGGCGACGCCCATGCGATCAACAACGTCGGCACGCTGGTTCGCGCCATGGAGCGCAGCGATCTTCCCGCGAAAGTGGTTTCGCAGAGCCTCAAGAAAAATTTGTTTTGGTTGGTCACCAAGCCGGAAATCAAGAGCGTCACCGAGCTCAAGGGAAAAACTTTCGGCACCACGACCTTGGGCGGCTCGCAACACTTGGCCGCGGTGCGTTTCCTTCGGAACGCCGGCCTCGACCCGGACAAAGACATCACGGTGCTCATCGGCGGGGATGTGCCGGCGCAGCTGCAAAGTCTCGTGAGCGGCGTCATCCAGCTTGCCGCGCTTTCACCGCCGACGGTCATCCTGGCGCGCGACAAGTTCAAGCTGAGAATTCACGGCAGCACCCTCGATGATTTGCCGAGTTTACAGAATGGCTTGGCGTTCTCAGAGAAACTCTTGCGCGAGCGCCGCGACTTGGCCAAACGGATCGTCCGCGCCCGCACTCGCGCGCACCGTTATCTCTGGGAAAACGAACGAGGCACGGCGGAGGTTTTGGCGAAGTATCTGAATGTGGAAATGCCGGTTGCCCTCGAATCCTATCGTCTCGCCCGCCCAGCATTCACGACCAACAGCGTTGCCACCGACAAAGAAGTCGAAGACTTTCTCCGTGCCGACGCCGAGATTCTAAAACTCAAAGAGCCGGTGCCAGCAGCGAAGATTTTCGATTTCAGTCTGCAGAAAGAAGTCAATCAGGAGTTGGGAATCAAATAGCCCGGACGGTATCGATCATGGCGTCGTTCATCCAAGCACAAAACCTCACACTCTCTTTCAGACCGAAAAATCGCGAGTCGGTCACTGCCCTCAAAAATTTTAGTCTCGAAGTCGGCAAAGGCGAATTCGTCAGCATCGTCGGGCCGTCGGGCTGCGGCAAAAGCTCGTTCCTCAATATCCTCTTAGGGCTGATTAAACCTGACAGCGGTGAAATCCAGTTGAACGGCACGCGCATTACGGGTCCCGGCCAAGAACGCGCCATGGTCTTTCAAGAATTCGGGTTGCTCCCTTGGCGCACCGTGACTGCCAACGTGGAACTGGGACTCGAGTTGAAAGGCGTTGCGCCGACGCGAAGAGCCGAACGGGCAACCGAACTGATCAAGTTGGTTGGTCTGAAAGATTTCGCAAGCCACTATCCGCACGAACTCTCGGGCGGCATGAAACAGCGCGTCGGCCTCGCCCGCGCGCTGGCGACGGACCCCGAAGTATTGCTGATGGACGAACCCTTCGCGGCGCTCGACGCCCAGACGCGCGACCTGATGCAGATGGAATTACTGCAAATCTGGGAACACACCAAGAAGACAGTACTGTTCGTAACTCACAGCATCGAAGAGGCGGCCTACCTTTCAGACCGAGTCATCGTCATGAGCGCAAGACCAGGACGCACAAAAGACATCCTCAAGATCGATCTGCCGCGGCCAAGGGATTACGAGATGCGGCTTACGCCCAAATTCAATGAGATCAAGTTGCGCATCTGGGACGTGCTGAAAGAAGAGCTGACCTCCCGAGGTTAGACATGACGGTAAAAAAATACTTGGCGGAACATCGCCGGCTCTGGCTCGCACTGTGCTCGGTGTTTTTCCTGGTCACCGCCTGGGAACTGGTGCTGACGTACGTCTTTCCGGTAAATCCCTTCTTTTTTACTAAACCATCGTTGATTGCCGTCGCGTTTAAGGAACAAATCCAAGGCGCCAAACTTTGGCACGATCTGGCGGTCAGCAGCCAGGCATTCCTATGGGGCTTCAGCTTTGCCGTCATCGTCGGCATCCCGGTGGGCCTGGTCATGGGTTGGAGAAGAAGAGTCGAATACACCCTCGATCCTTTCCTGACCGCGCTCTACGCTAGCCCGCTGGTCGCCCTAGCGCCGATGTTCATTATTGTTTTCGGCGTCGGCGTCCTCGGCAAAGCCGCTCTGGTCTTTTTGCTGGCGGTTTTTCCTTTCGTCTTCAACGCATTTGCCGGGGTAAAGTCGACGGACTCGCTGTTGATCAACGTGATCCGATCCTACGGCGGCAGCGAGAAAGATCTTTACTTGAAAGTCATCCTGCCGAGCACCATGCCGTACATCATCGCGGGGGCACGGCTCGCCATTGGCCGCGGCCTGGTGGGAATTATCGTCGGCGAGTTTTACGCTGCGTCCGAAGGTATCGGTTTCGCTATCACGCAGGCGGGCGACACTTACCGGCTACCGGATATGTTCGTCGGCATCATCATTCTGTCTCTGATCGCCGTCGGGCTGACCGAGCTAATGCGCAAGCTGGAGCTTATGGTCGCGCCGTGGCGGGCGACTGATGAGGTGCCCTGATGAAACTTAAGAATTTTTACAGCGAGTACGAGTCCATCATCCTGGGAACCGGTTTTATCGTCTGCTTGCTCATCATCTGGGAAAGTATTCCGCTTTGGCACGCCCTGCCGAGAGGGATGGCGCTCTTCTTTACCACGCCGTCGAAAATCGCCAGCGCATTCTATCAGCTGCTTCTCAACGGCGAGATCGAAAAACACTTTTACGTCAGCGCGATCGCATTTCTCGCGGGCCTCGGGCTGTCAATCGTCGTCGGACTCCCTTTGGGATTGATCATGGGCAGGTCAGCAACCCTGGAGAACTTACTGGATCCGTATGTCACGGCATGCAACGCGACCCCGCGCATCGTTTTTTTGCCGCTTTTGATGCTCTGGTTTGGTATCGGCATCTGGTCGAAAATCGTCATCGTCTTCGCCGGGGCCGTGTTCCCGTTGCTGATCAACACCTATGTCGGCGTCAAGAACGTCAACCGAGTTCTGGTCAACGTGGTGCGCTCCTTCGGCGCCAACGAATGGCAAGTGATGAAGATCGTGGTGCTACCAAATTCGGTGCCTTATATCATCGCAGGACTAAGACTCGCCATCGGCAGAGCGATACTCGGAGTGGTCGTCGGTGAGTTCTTCGGATCGAGCCAAGGCTTGGGCTACATGATCGCGACCGCCGCCAGCAATTACAAAGTCGATGTCGTTTTCGTCGGCGTCGCCATTTTCATGGCGCTCTCAGTAATCCTCACCTTCTCCGTCAAAGCTTTAGAAACCCGCCTCGCCAGTTGGCGCCCCGAGACGGCGAAGACGTTCTAATAAATTATCTTAACGCTCTTGGTGATCAGCGACACGGGCCGGACGAGCCTGTAGGATGCGGTAACCAAAAAGAACCGCATCAATGGTAACCACTCGCTGGCTATCAAGACTACCAGCCCGCGCGCTATGCAGCTATTCAAACGCCCTTTACTTCCCACCCGGCTTCTTTCCCATTTCCTTCAGCACTTCGTTAGCGATACTGCGGTCGACGAACTGTTCTAAATCCGGCAGCGGTTTTCCTTGCGGCCAGCCGAGCTCTGGTGTGGTGCGAGTCTCGAACAATTCGCGGATCATATCCGGTGACATGTCGGGAGCGAATTTGTCGTACACCTGATTGTAGATGCTCTCGACCACCTTGGCGTCTTTGATCTCGAAATATTTCTCGATAACCTCCATGGTCCCTTTCTTGTTCGTCTTGATGTAATCCTCGGCTTTGATGATCCCGCGCGTAAAGCGCTTCACCACGTCGCGTTTTTCTTTGATGAAATCCTTGTGCGTCAAAAAGGTGCCACCCAAGCGTGGCATGTGGTCACCGGTGCGCATGAGAATTTTCATGCCTTCCTTCTCCGCGCGCGCAGCATGGGGAAACGACAGTACGCCGCCTTGAATCGATCCCTTGATCAGCGCCGCGATGCGGTCGGGCTCGCCGGCGAAGCTGATAACTTTGTAGTCCTTGCCCGGATGCATGTTGAAAAATTTTCCCAGAGTGATCACCATCTCGCTGTAATCGGCGGAACCGGGCCGGCCGAGCCCCAGGGTCTTGCCGCGAATATCTTCGACGCGCTTGATGTCGGGCGTCGTCGTCAGCGTCCATTGCGAGATCAAGGATTGACCGACGAAAAAAACCAGCGGCGCACCCTTGAGCATCGCCTCGGAACCGCCGCCGGGGATCGGCGTAAATTCAATTTCCTTGGCGATGGTCGCCCTGACCAACACACCGGCGGTGGCCGCGATGAAATTGGCCTCCAATCCTTCGGCCTTGAGCAATCCTTTGTCGATGGCGACATAGGATGGGATGTGGAAGCCGCTGCCGCCTACCGTGCGTCCGACTTTGACCGATTGCGCGAACAAAGCGCTCCCGGTTGACGACAATAGCAGGAATAATAACAGCGCCGTGAACAAGGCGCAGCGATGAAACAGCCAATCAATCAACGTGATTCTTTGCATGAATGCTCTCCCTTCCAACCGAATACGCGATCCCATATGAAATCAAGATAGTCCCACAGTGATAGCTAAGGCAAGCTCATTTTATTCACGGTTTGACAGCTCGCCAGCACCACCTTAATGTAGGCTTTCATTTGAACTCTGGAGGAACTGATATGAACATTCTCATCACCGGCGCCGGATTGATCGGCACCCATGCGGCGCGTCACGCGGTCGATGCGGGACACAAGGTCGTGCTCTTCGATCTGTCGCCCAACCGGGACTACATCGCGAAAGTCGTCGGCAAAGACAAAGCGGATGTGGTCGCCGCTAACATGCTCGACTTGCCGGCGTTCTTGACCGCGCTGGAAAAATTCAACGTCGACACGATGGTCCACACCGCCGGGTTAATCGGCGGGCGGGTGCAAGAAAACTCTTACACCGGCGCGACTAACAATATTCTCGGCACCATCAACATCCTCGAAGCCGCGCGGCTAAGAAAGCTGCGCCGCGTCGTCTACGTCAGCACCTTTGGCGTTTACGACCGTGAGAAAATTTCCGACAGCGTCATCCGCGAAACGCACCCCATCGGCGGTCACAATCTCTACACCGTCACCAAGCTCTGCTCCGAACATCTGGTTCATTCTTACACGGAGCAGTACAACCTCGACACGATCATCATCCGGCCCGGTGGGGTGTTCGGCCGCGGTTTCTATGTCGGCGGCTCAACCGTCGGCAAAGTCATGCGCGACTTGGCCTTGAGCATGATCAAAGACGAGCCGATCACGATTGACGCGAAAACCTACGGCCCCAACGAATATGTCTACGGCAAAGATGTCGGCCTGGCGCTCTCCCTAGCCTGCCAGGCGCAGAACCCGAAACAGCGCACCTACAACGCCGGCACCGGCGCGGTACACAACGCCGAACAGTTGGCTCAAGTCGTCCGCGAAGTCGCGCCGAAAGTCGAAGTCAAAGTCAGCGGTTCAACCACAGCGGATAAAAGCAGGAGCATCCCGATGGACATCAGCGTCTCCAACGCGGAACTCGGCTACACACCAAAGTTCCCGCTCAAAGAAGCACTGAAAGATTACATGGACGAACTATGGAATGACGGCGCAAGAGGCTAGCCGTTTTTGAGATTCTCGTTCGCTAAACTTGCGGATCGGTGTACGGGCGCAGCATGCTGCGCCCTTTTTTTACCGCAACAGGTCAGTCAAAGAACTTGAACCGTATCATATAATACAGCGCCGCCACGCCGTCCTTCCAGGTGATCTTCTTGCCCTCCTCGTAGGTGCGGCCGTGATAGGAGATCGGCACTTCGTAAAAACGGCAGCCTTTTTTGGCGAGCTTGATGGTGATCTCCGGCTCGAAGCCGAAGCGCTGCGATTTAAGCTCGATGCCTTTTAAAGCTTCGGCGCGGAAAACTTTGTAGCCGACTTCCATGTCGGAAAGATTCAAATTGGACAGCATGTTGGACAGTAGCGTGAGTAAGCGATTGCCCATCGAGTGCCAGAAAAATAGCACACGGTGCGCGCCACCGCCGGCGAAGCGCGAGCCGTAAACGACATCGGCGAGTCCCTTTTGAATCGGCTCGATCAACGTCGGATAATCCGCCGGGTCATATTCCAGATCGGCGTCCTGAACCAACACGATATCGCCGGTCACGTGGCCGAGCGCGGTCTTGAGCGCGGCCCCCTTGCCCTGGTTAGAAGGCTGAAAATATACCTTGATCTGATTGAGCGGATCGTTCACCCGTCGATTTTCTTCTTGCAGGCGCGTGAGAATCTCGTGGCTACGGTCCTGCGAACCGTCGTCGACAAGAATGATCTCCTTGGCCATCGGAAAGGCGCAGACCCGGCGCACCACTTCCGCCAACGTGCGCTCTTCGTTGTAGACCGGTACCAGGACGGAAAGCTTCACTGTTCAAATTCGCGCTTCTTAAGCTCGCGCACGAAGGCGGCGAGTTTCGGATCGGCGTTGACCGCCTCGTTGATCTTAGCTTGAAAGTCGGCGGCGGCGCGCTCCAGTGGACCGGTATCGACACGGAGGCCGAGCCACTGGTTCAGCCGAAGCAAGAGCGCCAAGGTGCCGCGCGGATTGGGCGACACCGAGAGATAGTGCGGCAGCGACGCCCAAAGGCTCAGATGAGGCAGGCCCGCCACGCGGCAAGCATCGGTCAAGACGCCGACGATCCCCGTCGGCCCTTGATAGCGTGACGGCGACAATTCGAGTTCTTCCATCAGTTTGGGATCGGTGGAAAAACCGGTGAGCGGCACGGGTCGCGTATAGAGCACTTCGTCGAGGTAGGCACCCAAAGTCACCACCATCTCGATCTGGCACTCGCGCGCAAAGCGCAGCATGGTTTCCGAGAAGGTGCGCCAACGCAAATGCGGCTCGGCGCCGATACCGAGAACATAATCCTTGTCCATCCCCATGCCCGGCCCGGTATAGAAATCGTAAGAGGGCCAGTGAATCTCACGAATCTTGCTATCGTTGATGCGCACCACCGGGCGCTGCCGGTAAAAATCATAAAAATCTTCGGGATCGATGGTGGCGAATTTTTTGCTGGTCAGCTGATCGGCGAGATAGCGCACCGCCGTGGTCGCCGCCGCCCCAGCGTCACTCCAACCGGCGAATGCGAGCAGCAAAATCGGACTCCGCAAAGCAGGGCGATCTGTGAAACTGAGAGCATCCATAGTGATAATAATGTAGCACATCACGACCCCGCGGCTCTAGTGGAAAAAGACCACGGAGAAACTATTCACGACACTGCCAAGACAGCACCATCGCTTCAAGCATGCGGCTAGGAGTTCACCACTGGGTTTGCTATAGTGCCGGCAACGGCCATGAACGAGCAAAAACATCATCTGCCACCGCTATTTCAAAAAAACGAAGTGCTGTTTGGCCACGACGGCACGACCGGGCTGATCGCCTGTGAAATCGCCGGCGACGACAGCGTTAAACTCTTCTCGCGTGACGGCGACGCGACAAAAAACGACGTCGTTTCGTTTCAACCGCTCATGTTGTTGGAAGGCGATGAGCCGCTCGCGGGTTGGCACGGCGAGGTCAAAATCGAAAAACTCGCCGGCGACGGCGCTTTTAACCGCCTCGCATTATTTCCAAATCTCAAACAGCTCGACGACGCTAAAGGCCATTTGCAGAAAAAAACCGGCAAAACACCGTCGGCCGGCGATGCGCCCTACTGGTATTTTAGCGATCCTCTGCAGCAGTTCTTCCTGCTTTCCGGGAAGACCCATTTTCTCGGCATGACCTTCCGCGACTTGAAGCGCATGCAGCTCGATATCGAGACTTACTGCCAAGCGGGCTTCTCATTTCCCAACCCAGCGCGGGACACCGACCGCATCACCGCCATCGCCCTGTCGGATTCCACCGGCTGGGAACGCTTGATCTCCGGCAAGGAGTTCAGCGAAGCGGAAATGCTCAAAGAATTGGTCAAAGAGATTCAACAACGCGATCCCGACGTCATCGAAGGGCACAATCTGTTTCGCTTCGATTTGGAATATATCGAAGCGCGCGCCAAGCGCCACAAAGTGGTGTTGAACTTCGGCCGCGACGGCTCTCGCCTGGGTGGCCACGCCTCGCGCATGCAAATGGCGGAGCGGACGATTACCTACCGAAAATACGAAATCTTCGGCCGCCACATCATCGACACCTGGATTCTCGCGCAGCACTACGACGTCGCCACCAGGGAATTGGAAAGCTTCGGCCTCAAGGACATCGCGCGCCATTTCGGCATCGCCGGCGCCGAGCGCACCTATGTGCCGGGCGACAAGACCAGTTGGTATTTTGATCACGATCCCGACACCTTGTTTCGCTATGCCTTGGACGACGTGCGCGAAACCAGGGCGATCTCGGCGATCCTCTCGCCCAGTTATTTCGTCGAGGCGCAGATTTTTCCGTTCAGCTACCAAAACATTCCTCTGCGCGGCAACGCGACCAAGATCGACGCGCTGTTTCTGCGCGAGTACCTCCACCAACGTCACGCCGTGCCCTATCCCGACGAAGGTCGAGACGTAGTCGGCGGCTTTACCAACATGGAATATCAGGGCACCGCCAACCGCGTGCTGCACTGCGACGTAACCTCGCTCTATCCGTCGATCATGCTGGTTTATAAATATCTGCCCAAGAAAGACCAGCTCGGCGTATTTCCCGGCCTGCTCAGCGACCTGCGCACCTTTCGCGTCAAAGCCAAGGAGCTGGCGCGCGACGCCAAAGACGATGAAAGCCGCCTCTACTTCAACGCGCTGCAATCGACGTTTAAAATCCTCATTAACTCGTTCTACGGCTACCTGGGTTTTTCCATGGCCCACTTCAACGACTTCGACGCCGCCAATCAAGTGACGGCGAAAGGCCGCGAGTTGATCCAGTCCGCCGTCGCCTGGCTCAAAGACAAGCACGCCAAGATCATCGAAGTCGACACCGATGGCATTTACTTCGTCCCGCCGGACAGTGTAAAAACGCCGGCAGATGAGGAACGGCTGATCGCCAATCTCGGAGAAATTCTGCCGAAGGGCATCGAGCTTGAACTCGACGGCCGTTATCCGGCGATGTTCAGTTATAAGATGAAAAACTACGCCCTGCTCGACGAGCAGGGCCGGCTGCGCATCAAAGGCTCTGGGTTGCGCTCGCGCGGTCTAGAGTTGTTTCAGCGCGAGTGGCTGGAAGAAATGCTCTTGCTCCTACTCAAAGGCGAGAAGGAAAAAATTCCCGAGCTTTACGCCCAATACCAGAGCGACATTGAGCAACACAAGCGAGATATCTCTTGGCTCGCCAAGACCGAGACGCTGCAAGATTCCCTCGATAGTTATCAGGCCAAGGTAAAAGCCAAAAAGCGCAACGCCGCGGCGCCCTATGAACTCGCGCTCAAGGCCGAGCGGCCGTACCAACCCGGCGATCAAGTTTCCTATTACGTCACCGGCACCAAGGGAAAAGTAAAAATCAGCGATAACTCCAAGCTCGCGTCCGATTGGGACGTCGAGAAACCGGACGAGAACGTGGAGCATTACAAAGCGAAGCTCAAGGAACTGTACGAGAAGTTTCGGCCATGGATCGACGGCAACGGCAGCGAGGATTTAATCGGCGGGTCTGGCGAAGCTGGCAGCTGAGTATTAAAATCTGGTTCTTTCGGAATTACTGTGAAAAACGTTTTCACCACGAAGGACACGAAGAGCACGAAGTTGTAGGGCCAAGGCGTGCCTTGCCCTCATCCGAACCCTTCGTGATCTTCGTGATGATTAAAACAATCTGATCGTCAGACATGATCCGGACAAAAACCTGAAGGTGCTAAAATCTAGATAATTCCATGAACCGAGTCGCACTGATCACCGGCGGCGCCCGAGGCATAGGCCGCGCCGTCGCGTTAGACTTAGCGTCCGAAGGCTGGACGGTAGCGATTTGCTATCGAACCAGTGCCAGGGAAGCGGCTGAAGTCATCGACACAGTTAAAAAGAATGGGGCTACCGGTCTCGCCGTCGAATCCGACGTGTCGAATCCCGACGCCGCGAGGAACTTAGTCGAGCGCGTGCGGCAAGAGTACGGCCGCGTCGACGCGCTGATCAATGGCGCCGGCCCCTATCATCGCGTTTCCTTGCTCAAGGAAACCAACGACGGCTGGCACTCGATGTTCGACAACAACCTGCACCCGGTATTCTATCTGACTCAAGCGGTCATACCGATCATGAAAGAGCAGCATTGGGGCCGCATCGTCAGCTTCAGCATGGCCAACGCCGAGCAGTTGATCGCCCAGCCCCAGCTTACGGCGCACTACATCACGAAGGTGGGGTTACTCGCCCTGTCGCGCTCATTCGCCAAATTGATCGCGCCGGACGGCATCACCATGAACTGCGTTTCCCCTGGGTTCATCGATTCCGGCAGCGCGCCCAAAGAGGATCTCGACAAGATGATAAAATTAATACCGGCGGGCTATGTCGGCAGCGTCGACGACGCGGTGGGCGCGGTTCGTTACCTATTGTCTGAACAAGCGCGCTATGTTAATGGCGCGAATATACAGCTCAGCGGCGCTTGGGGGGTCTGAGGAAAAAGCTTGAAGGCGAAGCGATAACGTAAGAGAATAATTCAATCGTAACATTCATGGCTATCAACAAAGATCAAGAACGCGCCATCGAACTCATCGGCGAGGCGATGAAACTGCAAATGGCGCAGGAGTTCGACGGTGCGATCCGGCTCTACAAACAGTCCATCGAGCTCTACCCCACCGCTGACGCGCACACCTACCTCGGCTGGGCCTATAGTTTCAAAGGCCAGCTCAACGAAGCCATCGCTCAGTGCGAGATCGCAATTCGCCTCGATCCCGAGTTCGGCAATCCCTACAACGACATCGGCGTTTATTTAATGCAGCAACAAAAACTCGACGACGCAATCCCTTGGCTCGAGCGGGCCAAGAACGCCAAACGCTATGAGCCGCGCCATTTTCCCTACATCAATTTGGGTCGAGTCTATCTGACCAAAGGGATGATCCAGAAGGCGATCGAGGAGTTTAACGGCTCGCTCAGCATCAATCCGGACGACAACGAGCTGGCACAGCTGGTTGACGAGTTGAAAACCAAGTTGCAGTAGCCGGCAAGGCTTACGTTACCGCCCTGATCGAGGCGTAACTCCGGAGGAAAGACGGCACCGGCGCGAATGATTCATATCGTGCTCAGCGCCCGGCGCGATGTTTGACCTCTTCACTGCTGATCTCATAAGCAAACTCGCCGCACTAGCATCTTCAAGGCACATCCGCTTTGCCTTGGCTCCGGCAGGGTTACAAGCCAACGTAATTTGCCCGCAGTTTGACGGCGCAAATTCAGAGCTAGCTTACTTGACTTCACCGATCGCCACGTCAAAGATCTCAACCGCAGTCGCGACATCTTTCGCCGTCACAATCAACGGCGGACAAAAACGCAGCGTGCTTTCGCCGCAGCTGAGCAGCAGCAAACCCTTCTCGAAACATCGTTGCATCACGCGGTCACGCAAATCGCCGTCCGGCCGGTGCCCGCCGTCTTCGAAATCGACGCCAATCATCAGGCCCAAGCCGCGCACGTCGCCGATCGCGGCGTGGCGCCGTTTGAGCCCGGTCAATTGATCTTTGAGAACCGCGCCGACTTTCGCTGAATTGGCGACCAAACCTTCTTCCAGAAGCTCAATCGTCGCCAGCGCCGCGGCGCAAGCAACCGGATTGCCGCCGTAAGTGCTGCCATGGGTGCTGGGCGTCCAGCTGCTGATTTCGTCGCGCGCGATCATCGCGCCGAGCGGCATGCCGCTGGCGATGCCCTTTGCCGTGCAAAGTATATCCGGCTCGATGCCCCAGTGTTCGCTGGCGAACATCTTGCCTGTACGGCCGAAGCCCGACTGGATTTCGTCGGCGACGAGCAGAATACCATGCCTGCGGCAAAGCTCTTGGAGCATCGGCAAATACTCCGGTGGCGGTACGATGTAACCGCCTTCCCCTTGCACGGGCTCGACAAAGATCGCCGCGACTTCTTCGGGCCGCACATCGTGGCGAAAAACAACCTGCTCCAAGACATTGACGCACTCGATGCCGCAGGAGCCATATTTCAATTGATAGGGACACCGGTAGCAGAAGCCGTAGGGCACATGATGTACGCCGGGAATCAGTGGGCCGAAATGCGCGCGGTGCGACGACCTACTGGCGGTGAGCGACAGCGATCCCATGGATCGGCCATGAAACGCGCCGTAAAAAGCGATCACGTGCTGGCGCTTGGTGTGATAGCGCGCCAGTTTGAAAGCCGCCTCCACGGTCTCCGTGCCGGAATTGGTGAAGAAAACCTTCTTAGCGCCCTTTCCCGGCGCCAATCGAGCGAGCTTTTCAGCCAGCTCGACCATCGGCTCGTAGTAAAAATCGCTGCCACAAATGTGCAAAAACTTGCGCGCCTGCTCCTCTATCGCTTTGACCACGCGCGGATGGGCGTGGCCCGTGTTGGCCACGGCGATGCCTGCCATAAAGTCGAGAAATAAATTTCCGTCGACATCTTCGATCACACAGCCGCGTCCCTCCTTGACGACCAAAGGATAAACGCGGCCGTACGCCGGCGCGGTAAACTTCTCGTCGCGCTCGACGATCGCTTTGGCCTTGGGGCCGGGCAGAGGTGTTTTGATGTGGGGGATTTTCATAAATGACCAGTTTGAGTGAATGGAGGCCTGGAATAATGGTTGTTGCGGGCTGCCTGTAAAAAAGAATTGACCACGGAGGCACAGAGTTCGCAGAGTTTGGAGAATTTCTTAATCAAAAACACTTTACTCCGCGCCCCCGCGCCTCGGCGGTGCCATCTCCGAGCCGTGCTTCACAGGAAAGCCTGAAGATTTGGAATAATAAGTAACCATCCGCATTTTTCCATCACTCCCATACTCCGTCACGCCATTTCTCCATTCTATTCCGCGTTATCGATCTGTGCCTTTTGCAGTTTGCCTGAATAGTCGACGTAGATCGACTTCCACTCGGTAAAAATATCGTACACCGTCGTGCCCGCTTCGCGGTGGCCGTTGCCGGTGTCTTTGACGCCGCCAAATGGCAGATGCACTTCGGCACCGATGGTCGGGCCGTTGATATAGGTAATGCCCGCCTCGATGTCGCGCATGGCGCGAAACGCGCGCGTCACGTCGTTGGTATACATCGAGCTCGACAATCCGTAAGCCGTGCCGTTGAGCACCTCGATCGCTTCCTCGAAGCTGGAAATTTCAATGATCGACAGCACCGGCCCGAAAATCTCTTCCTGGGCGATGCGCATGCCGGGCTTGACCCGATCGAAGATCGTCGGCTGGAAAAAGTAGCCGCCGGCGCAATTGTCTGAATCGTCAATCGCTCCGCCGGTTAATAGGCGCGCCCCCTCGCTCTTGCCGATCTCGATATAGCGCAGAACTTTTTCCCGCGCCGCTTGATTGATCAGCGGCCCCATCTCGACGCTTTCATCGAGACCGTCGCCGATTTTTATCTTCTGCGCGCGCTCGACGAGTGCGTCAGTTACTTTTTTAGCGACGTCACGATGGACGATCAATCGACTGGTGGCCGTGCAGCGCTGGCCGGTGGTCCCGAAAGCGCCCCACAGCGCGCCTTCGACCGCGAGATCGAGGTCGGCATCTTCCATGACGATCTGCGCGTTCTTACCGCCCAGCTCCAGCGATACGCGTTTTAGATTCTGCCCGCATACCGACGCGATCTCGCGTCCCACCGCGGCCGAGCCGGTGAACGATACCAACTGCACGTCCTTATGGCGCACCAGTGCCGCGCCCACCTCTTCACCTCGGCCGTGAAGCAAATTAACCACACCCGGAGGGACGCCGGCCTCATTGAGAATCTCGACGAATCGGGTGGCCGTGTGCGGCGTATCCTCGGCCGGTTTTAGAATCACCGTATTGCCGCAGATGAGCGCGGGGAAAAGTTTCCAGGTGGGAATCGCCAGCGGAAAATTCCACGGCGTGATCAGCGCGCAAACGCCGATCGGCGTGCGCACCGACATAGCGAACTTGTTGGGCAGCTCCGCCGGTGTGGTCTCGCCGAATAGCCGGCGCCCTTCGCCGGCGTTGAGAAAAGCACAGTCGATCCCTTCTTGGACATCGCCGCGGGTTTCTTTCAATACCTTGCCCATCTCGCGCGTCTCGATGCGCGCCAGTTCTTCTTTGTATTTTTTCAAAAGCTCGCCGACACGGTAGAGAATCTCGCCGCGCTTGGGCGCCGGCACCAGCCGCCAACTGGCGAAAGCCTTCTTGGCAGCCTGTACCGCCGCGTCGATCTCAGCAATGTCCGATGCGGGGAATAAACCGATCAGATCGTTGTGGTTGGCCGGGTTACGGTTTTCGAAAGTTTTTTCGGACTTGGCTGCCAACCACTTGCCGTCGATATGATTGAAAAATTGTTGCGCCATCATCATTCTCCCAGGCGATTTCCCGTCCGACCAGCCAACTTCCGCTGCTAGGTCAATTGTAAGTGTCTCGCGGCCTGAACACAACGTCATTTTGCCGCCAAGAGCCCTAGCGGAAGGCTCAACATCGCCCCCCTCTTACAGGATTTTATTGATTTTTCGCGGTCAATTGGATAGCTTCTGGCCACCCATGCGGTCAGCACCGTGACCAAGAAAGAAGGACTTAGAATGAAGTCTCGAATGTTTTGCAGACTCAGCGTCTTGGTGGCGATCTTATCGGCTGGCAACGCCAACGCCGCCGAAGAGTTTTACAAAGGCAAATCGATTCGCATCGTCGTCGGATTTTCCGCCGGCGGCGGCTTCGATACCTACGCCCGCGCTATCTCGCGCCACTTGAGCAAGCATATCCCGGGCAACCCCAATATTGTCGTCGAAAACATGACCGGTGCCGGCAGCCTGATCGCCGCCAATCATGTCTTCAAAGTCGCCAAACCGGACGGCTTGACCATCGGCCATTTCATCGGCGGCTTCTTCCTTGGCCAAGTTCTCGGCCAACCGGGCGTCGAATTTGACGCCCGCAAGTTCGAGTTCATCGGCGCGCCGGTCAGCGATCACGTCGTCTGTGCCCTCACCAAAGCGAGCGGCATCAACAGCGTGGAAAAATGGATGGCGTCCAAAACTCCCGTGAAGCTGGGTGGCCTCGCGCCCGGCACTTCGACCCCGGACAACGCCACGCGTATCTTGAAAGCCGCCCTGGGCCTGCCGATCCAACTTGTCACCGGCTACAAAGGCACCGCCGACGTGCGCTTGGCCGCCGACGGCGGCGAGATCGCCGGCGGCTGCTGGGGTTGGGATTCGATCAGCGTCACTTGGCGCAAGGCCCTCGATACCGGCGACGCGGTCGTCGTGCTCCAAGCCAACCGCAAAAATCACCCCGACCTGCCCAACGTGCCGCAGGCGATCAAGTTTGCGAAAACCGACGAAGGCCGCAAGATGATCGAAGTCGGCATCCACGGCGATAGCGATATCGTGCGCACCTACACCCTGCCGCCCGGCACGCCGAAGGATCGCGTGCAGATGTTGCGCAAAGCATTCGAAGCCACTCTCAAAGATGCCGAGTTCGTTGCCGATGCCAAAAAAGCCCGCCTCAATATCGACTATATCCCCGCCGATGAGATCGAGAGGGATATCATGGGGCTATTCAAGCTCGATCCAGCGCTGGTCGCCAAGCTCAAGGATGTTCTTTACAATTAGCCGCCACACTGATAATGAGCGGCGACTGTTTTCGCTAAGAACACGACGGGACATAAGTTCATATGGATTTGGTCAGCGCGCTTTTTTCCGGACTGGTTCAAGTTTTCAACTGGTCGACCTTTAGCTTGATGATCGTCGGCATCGCCGTCGGCTTCGTCGTCGGCATTCTTCCCGGTCTCGGCGGCCCGACGGCGATGGCACTCATGTTGCCGTTTGTTTTTAAGATGAACGCCGTTGAGGCTTTCGCCTTCTTATTGGGCATGACGGCAGTCACGGCGACCACCGGCGACATCACGTCAGTTTTGTTTGGCGTCCCCGGTGAACCGACCACCGCATCGACCATCGTCGATGGCCACGCCATGTCGCGCAATGGCGAAGCCGGCCGCGCCTTGGGGGCGGTGCTGATGAGCTCCCTGGTCGGCGCCGTATTCGCCGGCGTCGCACTCGGCGCCGCCGTGCCGATCATTCGGCCTTTAGTTCTCTCCTTCGGCTCGCCCGAATTCTTCATGCTGGCGATTCTCGGTATTTCTTTCGTCGCGTCGTTGAGCGGCGAAGATCCATTGAAGGGGATTATTTCCGGCGGCATCGGCCTCATGCTCGCCACGATCGGCTTGGATCCGATTTCCGGCATTCAACGCTACACCTTCGGCCAGTTATTTCTTTGGGACGGCATCGGCTTGGTGCCGATCACCATCGGCTTCTACGCGATTCCTGAAACCATCGAGCTCGCCGTCCTCGGCAGCAGCATCGCCAAGAAAGAAGTCGGCGAGCTCGGTGGGGTCATGGAAGGCGTCAAAGACACCTTCCGCCACTTTTGGTTGGTCATTCGCTGCAGCGCGCTCGGCACCGTCATCGCGATCATTCCCGGCATGGGCGCAGCGACAACCCAGTGGCTGGCATACGCGCATGCCGTGCAAAGCTCGCCGAACAAAGAGCGATTTGGCAAAGGCGATGTGCGCGGCGTGTTAGGACCAGGCGCGGCGAACAATTCAACCCTCGGCGGCAGTTTAATCACGACCATCGCCTTCGGCGTTCCGGCCAGCGTGGTCATGGCGATCTTACTGGGCGCTTTCATCATCCAAGGCATCGTGCCTGGCCCTGACATGCTGCTACCGCCACCCAAGGGCAAACTCGATCTCACCTTTTCGTTTGTCTGGGTCATCATCATCTCCAACATGATCACGGTAGCGGTCTGTTTTCTGTTTTTAAAACCGCTGGCGAGAGTGACTCAAGTGCGCGGCGGGATCATTATTCCGATCATCCTCATCTTGATCTATCTCGGTGCCTTCGCCGAGAAGAACGCTTTCGAGGACATGATCATCGTGCTCTTTTTCGGCGCTCTCGGTTGGATCATGGAGAAACTCGACTGGCCGCGGCCGCCGGTGCTGTTGGGACTTGTGCTCGGGCCGCTGTCAGAAAACCGCTTGTTCCTATCGACCGACAATTACGGTCTCGCTTGGACGCACCGGCCGGGGGTCATCGGCATTTTTATCGTCACCCTCTTGGGCATCATTTATCCGATGATTAAGAATCGCCGCGAGCAGCGCCAGCAAGCTGAAGCAGCCGGTACTGGACAAACGAAGATTGAAGTGTCCGGCGATCGACGGCTGCATATTGGAACGGCCGCGTGGTTTACCATTACACTCATCGTTCTCCTCGCCTGGGCGCTTTGGAGCAGCCGTAACTTTGGCTACCGCGCCGGACTATTTCCCTGGGTCATCGGCATACCTACGTTTGTTCTCTCGATCTTGCAGCTGGCGCGGGATATCGGCGGCAAGCAAAAAAAGGCCGTCGCAGTCGCGGGCGAAGAAACCGAGGTGGAAATCGCCCCGGCGGTGGTCCGTCAAAGGACCATCGCCGTGATCGGCTGGACCGTCGGCTTTTTCTTGGCCATCTGGCTCCTGGGCTTTTCCATCGCCGTGCCGCTGATGATCCTTTCGTATTTGAAATTCGCCGGCAAAGAGAGTTGGCTGATGACGGCGCTAGTGACTTTTTTCTCGTGGCTATTCTACTGGGGATTGTTCGAGAAGCTGCTCAACGTGCCGTTTCCGGAAGGACTGCTGATCGGTTTGATCAGAGGCGGACAGTAGGGACGATAGCTAGCAGAGGTCAGATGTCGGAAGTCAGAGGTAAAAAGTCAGCATGCTATTCGGAGGCAATTGCTGACATTTGATCTCTGGTTCGTCAATCGCTCACCTCAGCTCGCGCCGCCAAACCGCGCCAGACTCTTTCCGGCGTGAGCGGCAAGTCATACAAACGCAACCCCGTCGCACGGCACAACGCATTGCCGATCGCGGCGGCCACCGGTAACAGACCACCCTCGCCCGTGCCTTTCGAACCGTACGGACCTGGGCCGTTGTGGCTTTCGACCAGAATGGTTTCGAATTCCTTCGGCAAGCTGTCAAAGTTCGGCACCCGGTAGTCGACCAGATTCGGATTTAATAGCTGGCCGTCTTTGTAGATCATCTCCTCCATCAGGCTGTGACCGATGGCGTTCATCACGCCGCCTTCATCCTGGCCTTCGCACAGCACCGGATGGATCGCTCGGCCGACGTCGGCGAGGGAAACATACTTGAGCAGTTTTACTTCACCCGTATCGCGATCGACTTCCACTTCCGCCGCACCCCAGCTGATTTCCCAAAAATTGGTCGGCGAGCCAAGCGCGGCCTTGGGACTTTTGATCGATTGATAGGCGCCGCGGCCGATTAGCTCTCCCGACCTCGATAAGAAAACTCTGTGCATCAATTCAGTAAATGTCAGTGTTTGGTTCTTAGCGCCGGCAATCTTGCCGCCGCTCAACTGAAGCTGCTCGGATTTAGTTTTTAAAATCCGCGCCGCGTGGCGCAGCAGTTGCCGCTTTAAATCCTGCGCCGCCCGCTGCACGGACAGGCCCATGACGACCATGGAACTGCTCGCATTAGTGTTCACATCGTAAGGCGTGACTTCGGTGTCCAGGGTTGCCACGGTCACAGCATCGAATGGAATTGCCAATTCCTCGGCAACGACCTGACTCAATGCGGTGCGTGCGCCTTGTCCGACCTCGACCGTGCCGGTTAACAACACCACGCTGCCGTCAGCGTTCATTTTCACCGCCGCCGATGAAACTTTATAGGTGCCACCGCCGTCCTTCATGCAGACGGCGAGCCCTCTGCCGCGATTGGGCTCGGTGATTTTTCGCTTCCAGCCGATCTCCTCCGCCGCCTGCATCAAGCCGGCTTTGAGATCGCAATCCACCGGCGTGTCGCCGGGCGTGTAGAGGTCACCCTTCTTCAAAAGATTCTTAATCCGGAAATCGAGCGCATCAAGGCCAAGTTTGTCGGCGATGATGTCCATCTGCGACTCGTACGCCCAGGTCACTTGCAAAGTGCCGAAACCACGATAGGCACCCGCCGGCACGGTGTTGGTGTAAACCGTGTAGGCGTCGGTTTTCATATGTGGAATACGGTAGGGACCGAAGCAGCGATAACCCGCCTTCTGCGTCACCCGCGGGCCGGCATCGGCGTAGGCACCGGTCTCCATGTGAATCAAGCATTGGCGCGCCACCAATTTCCCGTCCTTGCTCACGCCGGTTTTGATCTTGACCCGCGCCGGATGGCGCGTGACGGTTTTAAAACTCTCTTCGATGGTATGCGCCAAACGCACCGGCCGCTTGGCTTTCCACGAGAGCACCGCCGCCAACGGTTCAGTTTTTACCGCCAGCTTCCCGCCGTAACCTCCGCCGACGTAAGGCACGATCACACGAATCTTGCTAAGCGGCAGGTGAAAAATATCATGGAGATGTTCGCGCAAGGTGAACGGCTCCTGGGTGCCGGCCCAAAGCGTCAGGCGGTCGCCCTCGAAGTGCGCCACCGTCGCGTGCGGCTCCATGGAAAAATGCTGCACTCTCGGAAAAGTAAAAATATTTTCAAAAACATGATCGGCTTTCTTGAATCCTTCGTCGACGTCGCCGTTGGCGTAACTGAAGCGATAGCAAAGATTGGTGCCGGAAAATTCCTTGGGCGCCTCGTAGCTCTGCCCCATGAGCTCGCCGCCTCTGGCCGAGACATCGTGCACCAATGGCGCGCCGTCAGCCAACGCCTCGTCCAAATTCGTCACCGCCGGCAGCTCTTCATAGTCGACTTCGATCAATTCCAGAGCCGCGCTTGCGGTTGCCTCATCGATCGCCGCCACCGCCGCCACCGGATCGCCGGCGTAACGCACTTTGTCCACCGCCACGATAGTTTGATCCTTGTAGGCCGCACCGAACATGCGGAGATTTTTCTGATCCTCACGGGTCACCACCGCGTACACGCCGGCGAGCTTTTGCGCTTTGCTGGCGTCGACGCGCTTGAGCTTGGCGTGCGCATAGGGGCTGCGCAGAACCTTGCCATGGGCCATGCCCGGCAGATCGACATCGACCGTGTAAAGCGCATCACCCGTGACTTTTTCCGCGCCATCGTTGCGCGGTTCGGCGTGGCCAATGACTTGGTAAGCTTGTCCCTTCTTCATTCACAAACCTCGTTGCCAAAATTTCTCTTCACCCACTCAAGCGCTTGTTCCCGGCTGGTCAATTCGCCGCCCAGCTGCGCGTCCTCGACTTGCCGCATGATCTGTGCGAACAGCGGGCCGGGCTTGAATCCCAATTGAATCAAATCACCGCCGCGCACCAACGGCGCCGGGCGAATCTCATCATCCTTCAGTTCGGCTAGCCGTTCCCCGCAAAATTGGTAGTATTGTAAATCGCCGTTGGACGATAGCGCATCGATGCGCGCCAGCTCCAACAGCTCAGCGATCCCGTCTTCGCGGAGAAAGCGCTTGAGCGTGCTCAAGCGCATTTGCGGCGCCTGCACATGGCGCAAGTGATTGCGCACCAGATAAGCGACCCGCTCCCACACCGCGCGGCCGCGCTTGAGCCGCTTAAGAATATCCTCCGCCATCGCCGCGCCCTGTTCGGTGTGGCCGTAAAAAGTGATTCGATGCGCCTCCTGCCGTATACAAACAGGCTTGGCGATATCGTGCAATAGACAGCCGTACGCCAACGTTTCCGACGGCGACTCCAATTGGCTGAGCAAGAGCAGGGTGTGCGTGAAGACATCTCCTTCGGGGTGGTAATCCGGACTCTGCGCCGTGCCTTTCATCGCCACCACCTCGGGCAACAACACCGTGAGCAAGCCGCTCCGATCGAGCAGCTCGAAGCCGCGCCGCGCGCCGCCCTCGGTTAGGATCCGCGTCACTTCGTCGCCGATGCGCTCCCATGAGATTTGCGTTATCGTCGCGGCCAACTGCTCGATCGCCGCGAAAGTCGGCGGGTCGATGTCGAATTTGAGGCTAGCGGCGAAACGCACCGCGCGAATCATGCGCAGCCGGTCCTCGGCAAAGCGCTCATGGGCGTTGCCGATGGCGCGCACACAGCGCCGCTGCAAGTCTCGCTTGCCATCGACCAGATCGATCACCCGATCCACCATCGGATCGTAGATCATTCCGTTGATGGTAAAGTCGCGCCGCTGGATATCTTCTTCGAGGCTACCGTAGCGAACCTGGCTCGGATGGCGGCCGTCGAGATAAGGTCCATCGAAGCGAAAGCTCGCCACTTCGAAGGGCTGGCGGTCGACGAGCACGAGCATGACACCGAACTGGGCGCCTACGGGAATGGTTTCGCTAAAAAGTTTTTGAATCTGCTCGGGGCGGGCGTTGGTCGTGATGTCGTAGTCTTGCGGCGTCTTGCCGAGCAACATATCGCGCACACAGCCACCGGCAAGATACGCTTCATAGCCCTCCTGCCGCAACCGTTGAACGATAAAGATGGCGCTCTCACGCGAAGACATCGGCGAAGTCACAACCGATGGATACTCGATTGTCTATCAAAAAGGTAGCGACGGGCAATAAACGAATCCACTTCGCGATCGGGGTCTTGACCCCGGTCTTGACCAACAGAGATGTTCAACCCCTTTTGGAAACCACCATTAATGGTTCCACGCTTAAATCAGCGTGGGTAAGTCGGACTGAGCGACGGCAGCAACTCCTGAACCTTGGCCTGAAGTTCCTGGAAGGTGAAGGGCTTGACGATGTAGCCGTTGCAGCCCGCGGCGGTGCAGGCCTTGAGATCGGCATCGCGAAACATTGCGGTTGCCGCAAGAATCGGTACGTCTTTCATCTCAGGTTTCTCCCTGAGCTCCCGCGCCGCCTGCCAGCCATCCATGCCCGGCATCATGATATCGAGAATTATCAGATCGGGTCGATCGGCGAGCGCCTTGTCGATCCCCTCTCGCGCCAGCTTGGCGACTATTGGGGCGAATCCCATCAGCTCCACCTGCCAGCTCAGCAACTCGCGCATATCGGCATGGTCTTCGATGATCAGAACTTTTTTCATGGTCGTCAACCTCGTTACCGATCAGCAACGGATCCCGGTATCGAGACACGCCGACTATGCCATGGCTAGGTAATTCCGATCAAGCGGCGGCTGCAAGGCTATGGTTTACTTCACCGCGATTTTTTTCTGATCGCCGACGATGACGGTGATCAGCTTATCCGGTTGCAAGAACTGCTTGGCGACGCGCAGAACGTCGTCGGCGCTCACTTTGCCGATGAGTTCGCTGTAACGATCGGCGAAGTCGAGTCCGAGCCCAAACAACTCGACCTGCCCGAGAAAGCCGGCGACCCGGCGATTGGTGTCGAAGCGGAGCGGGAAACTGCCGGTCAAATAGTTTTTGGCGTCGCTCAGCTCTTGCTCACTGACCGGCTGCTCGCGTAGCTTGCGGATCTCGTCTTGGGCCAGGCGAATCGCTTCCGCCGCCGACTCATTTTTGGTCTGCATGATGAACTGAAACGAGCCGTGGCTCTGGTCCGCGCCAAAGTAGCTATAGACGGAATAGGCCAAGCCGCGCTCGTTGCGGATCGAGTCCATCGCCCGCGACGAGAAACCACCGCCACCGAGAATGTAATTCATCACTTGGATCGCGTAGTAATCCGGATGGCGCCGCGCCACGCCGGCGTGTCCGAGAATGATATTGGCTTGGGTAAGCTCCTTGTTCAGCCGGATGATCCGCGGCGCACCAATGGTGGATGGAGCCGGCGGCGGCACGCTTTCGGCGCCTTTGCTCCAGCCGCGTAGAGCTTGATTGAGCGCTTGGCTAATCTCGCGCTCCGAGACATCGCCAACCACCGAAATGATCGAACGGTTGGGCCGGTAATAGCGGGTGAAGAAATCTTTCAGGCTTCGCCCCTGCAAACTCTTCACCGACGCCTCGGTCCCTTCAACCGGCCGGCCGTAAGCCGTTTGCGGAAACAACGCCGCGGCGAATGCCCGTCCAGCGACCGTGCCGGGATCCTCTTCTTGCGCCTTGAGGGCGGCGATGATCGCTTGCTTTTGCCGGTCAATCTCGTCCTGCGGAAAAGTCGACGAGGTTAAAATCTCGGCCAACAGCTCCAAGCCGGTGGCCAAGTCTTTCTTGAGTATCGTCATGCTGATGCTGGCGACGTTTTCGCCGGCGCCGCTGGCCAAGCTCGCGCCGATGAAATCCAGCGTCTCGCTGATCTGCAGCGCGCTACGCCGGGCGGTCCCGTAGGTGAGCAGCTTCGAGGTCAAATTCGCCAGCCCCGCTTGATTCGCCGCTTCATGGCGCGAACCGGCGTCGATCAATAATTCGATCGCCACCATCGGCAATGCGCGCTGCTCCGAAGTGAGCAACACCAAGCCATTGTTCAGCACCGAACGCTTCGGCACCATGCTCGCCTGAGCCGTCAGCGCTGACAGACCGAGAACAAAGACCGCGATCAGTTTGAGCATAGGTTTTTTCATTTACCGTCGACCACGCTGCTCGCAGCGTGGAACCTTTAAATAGGGTTTCCAAAGGGGGCGAGCATCCCCTTTGCGATATTTCAATAGCGGCGGGGTTCAATACCCCGCCCGCGAAGTAGCTTCGTTTATTGACGTTTCGCTTTGGTGGGAATCAAGATGCCAACCGTACGCCGGTCCCGCTCAAGATATTTCCTTGCGACGCGGCGGAGATCTTCGCGGCTGACTTTCCGGATGCCGTCCAAATAGTCGTTCATCTGGCGCCAGCCACCCGCTATTTCATAGTATCCGATCTTCATCGCCTGGCCGAAGATCGAGTCCTGGGCGAAGACGAACGCCGCCTCGACTTGGTTCTTGGCTTTTAGTAGCTCTTTATCGCCGACCAGATCGTTTTTCACTTTCTCCAGCTCGCGATCGATTTCGCGCTCCAACTCCGTCGCGTCCTTGCCCGGCAAAAGCTGCGCCGAAATCGAAAAACCGGTGGGATCGATCGACACGGCGCTGTAGTCGGCATCGATTCCATTGGCCAGCCGTTTCTTATAAACCAACTCGTGGTGCAGCCGCGAACTGCGCCCGCCGGCGAGCACGACGGAGAGTAAATCCAGCGCGAAGCTATCCGGGCTCGTGTGATTGGGCGCGTGATAATACATCGTGATGAACGGCAGCTCGGCTTCTTTCTTGAGCGTGACGCGCCGTTCGCCTCGCTGCTCCGGTTCCGTGACTTTAACCTTCGGCGCCTCGGCACCGCGGGGAACTATTCCATAGGCCGCCTTAATCTTAGGCAGTATCTCCGCCGTGGAAAAATCGCCGGTGACGACAATGAAGGCGTTATTCGGCGCATAATAAAGTTTGTAGAAGTCGATCAAATCCTGGCGCGAGAGATTCTGAATGTCTTCCATCCAACCGACCACCGGCCGGCGGTAAGGATGAACCGTGTAAGCGACCGCGTTGGCCACTTCACCGAGGGCCGACGCCGGATTGTCGTCCGTGCGCATGCGCCGTTCTTCTTGAATGACTTTTTTCTCGGGCTCGAAGTATGTTTCGCCCAACAGTGCGTTGGCCATTCGGTCCGCTTCCAATTCGAGCTGGATATGAATCTTATCGCGGCTCATGGTCGCAAAGTAAACCGTCATATCGGTGGAGGTAAATGCATTGGAGCGCCCGCCATTTTTGGCGATGATGCGCGAGTATTCTTCCGGGCCCGTGGTCGGCGTACCCTTGAAGAGAAAGTGTTCGAGGAAATGCGCCAAGCCGCTCTTGCCGTCCTTTTCATTGCGCGAGCCGACCCGATACCAAACCTGGAAAGTGACCGAAGGGCTCTTGTGGTCTTCAAGGAGCAGCACTTTGAGGCCGTTGTCGAGAACGACTTCTTGAACCGGTTCGGCGTAAGAAAGAGCAAGACTCGAGGCGAAAAAGTAAAAAACCAGGAGCAAACCGAATCGTCGTCGAAACATCATGCTTAAAGTTAATGGATGCGCACTCAAAGTCAAGCGAGCTGCCCGCCGGCGACTTACACTTCACCAATCGCCAATATTTGACCAACGCTCAATCCACTTGCCTCCATCCGCGATCCTCGCCTTGCCAACACTCGATCATTTCATCACACCATTACTCCAGTCTCGGCGCCGGACGCCGCGCCAAGAAAACCAGCAACGCCGAGCAAAAATAAGAACCCATGAAACAGAGAAAGATCAGCCGATAGTTGCCGAAATAATCGAAAGCCACGCCGGCGAGCAGCGCGCCGAAGCCGAGCCCGCCTTTGTGGAACGGGTCGAGAACGCTGCTGATCGCGCCGAAGGCGCGCCGGCCGTAATAACGCGCGATGAGAATTTGTCCGAGCACGGCCGCACCGCGCGCATTGGCGCCGAATAGAATGGCAAAAATAAAGGCGCCGGCCGGTCCATCGACTTGGGTCAGAAAAGCCACCGTCACTGCGGCAGCCAGCATGGTCACGACGTTCAGGCCGCGCGCGCTGACCCGCTCCGCCAACGCGCCCCACAGGCCGTTACCGAACGCGCCGCAGAGCGCCATCAGGCTTACCGCGCCGGCGGCGATCGCCGGCGCGATTTTCACATCGGTGAAATACGCCGCAGTATGAAACGCGGTGCCGCCGGTGCCGACGGACGCCAGGAAGGCGCTCGCCACCAGCAGCCAGAGCGTGCGCGTGCGCAGCGCGTCGGCGCGCTCCCAGCTGGACTCAGACGCTTCATCAGTGGCATTTTTATTCGCTGCATCCAACTCGCCATCCGCCGGCGCGATGCCGTCCGGAAACAATCCGAGGTCTTCGGGCTGGCGGCGTAAGAAAATCAATCCTGGGATGACCACCAGCAGCCACAGTGCAATTCCCAGCGCCAAAAACGCGCTGCGCCAACCATAATGAGTCACGAAAAATTGATAGACTAAAGACAGTCCCGCCGAGCCCAACGGCGTCGCCATCGCCACCAACCCCATCGCCCGCGGCCGCTTGACATGAAACCAATTGGCCACCGCGGTAAACGCGATCATGCCGCAGAGTAAAAACTCGGTCAGCGCGCGCGCCGGAATAAACGTCGCGTAAAACTGCCAAGGCGCGCTGCTCATACTCACGCCAAAGGCGAGCAATCCCACTAACGCGCCGCCGAGCGGCAACAACAGCCGCGGCCCGAGACGATCAGCAAGCGGTCCGAACAACGGCGACAGTAAACCACCGGATAGCGATCCGATCGTAATCGCCGCCGCCATCAGGGTTCTACTCCAGCCGAGATCCTCGCTGATCGGTTTCAACACCACGGCCATCGTGATGTTGCTCACCCCCGCTGCGAGCACCCCGGCAATCATCGTGATCGCGACGATCACCCAGCCGTAGAAAAAAGGCAGTTGCACGAGCCAGTCTTACTACACTTTGGAAAAGGAGAAAGAGGAGATTCTGCTTTTTTAGAAGTTTGCGCGGCCAAAGCAACGGCGAGCACCCCTAGGTCGAGTTAGCGCAGGGTAACCCGACACGCTTTAGCACCGGTCATTTGACTCGCCTGCTCCTGCACCATACTATGCTGCCAACTTAGGAGGACATCATGGCTGACGTTACCGACATGCGGGGTTATATCGAACTGCTCAAAGAAATGGGCGAGCTGCGCGAGTTTGACGGCGTGGATCTGAACTTGGAAGTGGGCGCGCTGACCGAGCGGGCGGCGGAGAAGGAAGGGCCGGCGCTGCTGTTTAATAATTTCAAGAATTATCCAGCGGGTTTTCGCGTGATCACAAATGTCTTTCGCACTTGCAAACGCACCGGCCCGGCGATGGGAATTAACGAAGAGAACGGCATCGATTATCTTTACGCTTGGAGAAAAAAACTCGCGGCATACAAACCCGTCCCCGTGCAGCAGGTCGAAGGCGGCCCGGTGATGGAAAATCAGATGGCCGACGACCAAGTCGATCTGTACAAGTTCCCGACACCGAAATGGCATGATCTCGACGGCGGGCCGTTTATCGGCACGGGCTGCGGCGTTATCACCAAGGACTTGGACACCGGCAAGATCAACGTCGGCACCTACCGCGTCATGGTGCAGGACAAAAACCATGTGTCGGTAAAAATGAACATGGGCAAGCATGGCCGGCTCTCCTTCGAACGGGCGCGCGACGCGGGCAAGCCGCTGCCCGTCGCCATCACGCTCGGCCAAGGCCCGGCGGTTTTCCTCGCGGCGCAGATGCCGCTGCCGCCGGACGTAAACGAATTTGAATTCGCCGGCTACTTGCAAGGCGCGCCGGTGGCGGTCGCGCGCGGCGCTGTGACTGGATTGCCGATTCCGGCCAATGCAGAAATCGTCCTCGAAGGCGAACTGCCGCCGATGAAAGACGAAGACATGCCGAAGGAAGGACCCTTCGGCGAGTGGCCAGGATATTTCACCGATGAGAATGTCGGCGAGACGCCGGTGATGACCGTGAAACGCGTCTACTATAGAAACAATCCTATATTGCTCGGTGCGCCACCGCTCAAACCGCCGGCAAGTTATTTGCCAATGCCCCTCGGCGCCGCGACTTTGTGGGAGCAGTTGGAAAAAGCTGGCATACCGGAAGTCAAAGGCGTGTGGGGTTTTGTTTACGGCGGACAGCCAGGACCGTTTACCGTGGTTTCGATCAAACAACGCTACGCCGGGCACGCCAAACAGGCTTTGCTCGTCGCCGCGGGCGCCCGCGCCGGCGCCTACGGCGGTAAATTCGTCGTCGTGGTCGACGATGATATCGATATTACGAATCCTGGCGAAGTGATCTGGGCGATCGCCACCCGCTGTTACGTGCGCGGCGGCATCGACATCATCAAAGACGTGTGGGCGTCAGTCTGCGAGCCGGCCATGCCGCCGGAAGAACGCTCGCCGCGCGGCTACACCTCCGACCGCGTTTTAATTGACGCCTGCCGGCCCTATAAATGGATGGACCAGTTCCCGGCGGTCAATGCGTTTGAGAAAGAATTCAAAGACAAGATTGAGAGCAAGTTTAAAATTTAGGTTCTTCCGGGTTTACTGTGAAGATGTTTTCACCACGAAGGACATGGTTCGACTAAGCTCACCACAGGCTACAAGAACGAAGTTCGGAGTTTTAATTATCCGAACCCTTGGTGTCCGGAGCGTGGCCTGAGCGACGTCGAAGGGTGCTCTTCGTGGTGAACATAATTAACTGAACCTGACACATTATCCACACACAAGCCTGAAGAGCCAAAATTTAGCCAATCTTGCCAAGCCAACTCGGGGCAACGAAATGTTTTGCCGGGTGCAGCGTCAAACTAGATAATATTCGTCCGCGCGGCGGCCTAAAGAAGGGAGTCGTCTCATGGGTACAATCGAAGCGCTCAGTTTGGCGATGGGCACGGCATGGACATCCGGCATCAATCTCTACGCCACGGTGGCGGCATTGGGGATCGCCAATCAAGCTCAGCTGATTCAGTTGCCGCCAGATCTCCAGGTGCTCAGCCATCCGGCGGTTATCGCCATCGCCTGCATCATGTACGTGATTGAATTTTTCGCCGACAAAGTGCCCTACGTCGACAGCGGCTGGGACGTGCTCCACACTTTTATCCGCATACCTGCAGGCGCGATTCTCGCCGCCCGTTCTCTTGGCGACATGAATCCGGCCTTGGAGCTTGCCGCCCTGTTGGCCGGCGGTTCGATCGCGCTCGCCGCCCATGGCGTGAAGGCGACAACGCGCCTGGCGATCAACGCCAGTCCCGAGCCATTCAGCAACTGGGCCGCCAGCGTCACTGAAGACGTCGCGGTTTTCGGCAGCGTGTGGATGATGTTCAATCATCCGATCATCATGCTGATCTTCGTCGCCACATTCGTTGCGCTTTGTTTTTGGCTGGTGCCAAAACTCTTTCACTTGGCCAAGCGTGGTTTCGTGGCGCTGCGCGACAAGATTCGCGGCGTGAAGCCGGATCAGTCCGCGCCCACCGGCTCGTCACCGCAACCAACGTAATTCGTCTTCGTGTTGAGAAAAATGATTCTTTCGGGTTTCTTGTGAAGAAGAATTCACCACAGAGACACAGAGCTCGCATGGTTCGACAAGCTTACCATGAACGGAAATAAGCCGATCACCCTGAGCCTGTCGAAGGGTTCTGCGTCTGGAGTCTGTCCTGAGCGAGGTCGAAGGGCTCCTCCGGGGCAATTTCCGAGCCCTGGTTCACAGGAACTCCTGATGACAGAGAAACATTTTTGAAAGGCCCGAATAGCCATGGCGCAGACACCCAACAACCCGCTGCCCGCGACGCCCCTGACCCTCGACGGATCTTATATCTTGCATCAAATGTTTCGCATCCGCTGGTCGGCGTGGAAGGCGCTCGGCATCGCAGTACAAAAATATGTTCTTGGCAACGCCGACGCGGTCTTCGCTGCGATGGAGCAGAATAAGCAAGAGCCCACCGGCCTTTTCACCCTGCTCGGCCACAAGGGTGATTTGATGCTGGTGCATTTTCGCCGCAGCCTCGAAGAGCTGAGCCAAGCCGAGTTAAACGTCACGCGCGCGGAGATCTACGAGTATCTCGAACCGACGACTTCTTATGTCTCGGTCGTCGAGTTGGGTCTCTACGAAGCATCGGTAAAACTCTTCGGCGAATTGACGACAAAGGGGTTGCGGCCCGGCACCGGCGAGTGGAATGCCGAAGTCGAAGCCGAGCTTGCCAAACAGCGCCAGGCTGCCGCGCCGCGTTTGTGGCCGGAGATCCCGCAGCGCCGCTATTTGTGTTTCTATCCAATGAACAAGTATCGCGGCGAACAAAAAAACTGGTACAGCGAGTCGATCACCGACCGCCAGCGCATGATGCGCGACCACGGCATGATCGGCCGCCACTACGCCGGACGGGTGACCCAGATCATTTCCGGCTCCATTGGCTTCGACGATTGGGAATGGGGCGTGGATCTGTTCGCCGACGATCCGCTAGTTTTCAAAAAATTGGTCTATGAAATGCGCTTCGATGAAGCCAGCGCGGTCTTTGGCCTGTTCGGCGCGTTCTTCATCGGCATGCGCTTTCCCGTGGCCCAGCTCGGCACCTTGCTCGACGGCAAGATACCGAGCTTTAGCTGACCGTCTTTCGTGTGGATAATGGGTCACGTTCGGGTGGTTTTGTTCACCCCGAAGAGCACAGCACACGAAGGGTTCGGATGATTAAAATTCCGCACTTTGTGCTTGTAGCCTGTGCTGAGCTTAGTCGAACCATGTCCTTCGTGGTGAAAACATCTTCAAAGTAAACCTGGCAAAACCGTAATTCACAACCATCCGTTTGTGGGAGGCGCTATGCGACTCAAAGACAAAGTGACGATCATTACCGGTGCGGCCCATGGCATCGGCAAAGCCTACGCGCGCCGCTTCGCCGAAGAAGGTGCCCATGTCGTCATCGCCGACATCGACGCTCAAGGCGGTGACGCGACGGCGAAGGCGATCCTCGACGCCGGCGGTTCGGCATGGGCAAGAACCACGGATGTGCGCAGTTTGCCCAATCTCGAAGGGCTGATGCGGGAGACGGTGAAGAAATTTGGCCGGATTGACGTGCTGCTCAACAACGCGGCGATTTACGTGACGCAGAAACTCTGGAAAGGCCCGGTGGAAGAGTTGGATCTGGACGAATGGGACCGCGTCATCGAAGTCAATTTGAAGGGCGTATTCCTATGCAGCAAAGCGGTGATACCAACCATGAAACAGCAGCGGGCCGGAAAAATCATCAACATCGCTTCGGGCACCTTCTTCAGCGGCTCCGGCAACATGCCGCACTACACCACCGCGAAGGGCGGCGTGGTCGCGCTCACCCGCGTGATGGCGCGGCAATTGGGTGAGTTTGGCATTAACGTAAACTGCATGACCCCCGGTTCGACCATGAGTGAAGAGTCAGTCTCCGACGAAGTGCTCAAGCGGCGCGAAGGCAGCATGGACAAGCGCGCTTTCCGGCGTATCGAAACTCCCGCCGACATCGTCGGCACCGCAGTTTTTCTAGCGAGTTCGGACAGCGACTTCGTCACCGGCCAGTTGTTGGTGGTGGAAGGCGGCGGGATCATGCACTAATAAAAGTTAGATTCTAAGGTTCTTTAGGCGTTTATGTGGATGGCGAGTGACTTATGAATGATTTTTCACCACGAAGAGCACGAAGGACACGAAGGTTTCGGATAGTTTAGAGTCCGAACTTCGTGCTTGTAGCCTGTGGTGAGCTTAGTCGAACCATGTCCTTCGTGGTGAACCCTTCTCCAGACAAAAACCAGGAGAGTCAATAAACGGAGCATTTCGCGTACGGGGTATTAACCCCGCACGCGACTAAAGGGGGTGCTCGCCCCCTTTGGGTTCCCCATTTAATTGGTGCCCGCAGCAAGCTGCGGGGAATTATTAGATTTTAACGGTGGAGCGTCCGGGCGTAGGGCGAGTCGACCGGGCTCAGCCGGAATTCAACGTCACGCCGTAAACATGACCACAGGCATCGCAAAAAATCACGTTAAACGGCGCCAGGACAAATTGCTTGCCGCGCGTGCCGCCGCCGCCGCCCTTGCGGGAAATAATATGATCCATGCCAACCGCAGAGCAGGATGGACATTTTGGGTCCGGTTCGACCTTGCCTCTAAACTCCTGACCTGTGAATGACTGGGAAAAATTAAAGCCGTTATTTGCATCACCGCTGAACCGCTGCTTTTGTTCCTGTTCTGGCTGATCATCGGGCTCTTCCTCGGCGTCGGCTGAACGACTTACCGCATCGTAAGCTCGCCTTTTGACGCTGTCGGACAAGACCGCGTAGGCATCCAGCACTTCTTTGAATTTGCCGGCTGCCGCTTCGTCGCCGGGGTTGCGGTCCGGATGGTAACGAAAGACCATCCGGCGGTAAGCCCGCTTGATTTCGTCCGGCGAGGCGGCACGCTTGACGCCAAGCAAGGAATAGTAGTCGAAATCGGTGTTCAACTTCTCGGACCTTACAATGACTCAGTCAGTTACATGCGCGAGAGCGAGGATCACATAGTCTAAATGATCTTATTGGCGCCAGCGCGAAAACCGCCCTTCAGTTCCAGTCAGCCTACCGCGCTGCTTATACATCGCGACGCACATGTCATAGAGCGCCGAGCCCGTGCGGTCGGCAAGCACGCTCTCACCGTCGCGGCTGATGTATTCGATTTTCACCGATGGTTCGGTGGCCGCGGACTCGTTGTTGGTAAGGCGAACCAAGCGTGCCTCGTTTTTATCCAGGAAACCACCGACGGTCCGCAGGATCTGCACTAGATTGAGAAATTCTTTGGGCGGAGCTGTCTGGCCCTGCTTTTCCGCACCGGCATCGTCGATGTCGGCCAGGTCCACCGCACGGTAGCGAATCGTCACGGGAGTGTCCGCCGGCGGCTCTTGGTATCCACAGAGCGCGAGGTATTCGTTTGCCTCGAAACGAATGTCGAAACATTTGATACCCCTGCGTTCCAGATCTTGGCCGATACAGCGCAGCGCCATGGCAAAATTGATTCGGGACATAGGTGGATCTCGAGGATGGTGCGCCTAACTCTCGCTTTTCACTCCACTGGCAAAATTTAGCTACCGTAAATGGTAAGTGTAGGGGCTGGAAAAATCAACCGAAAAGTTACCGAATGTGTCCCCCTTGAGGCACACATCCGGTGAGTTGGGGAGGTAATTATGGGGCTTCTGCGGGAATTTCCGGAATTGCTGGGACTATTGGGGAATCTCCGGTAGCGCGTCCATCACGCCGATCATGCTGTCGCGGGTGACCAGCTTTTCTAGATCGGCGGCGCGCCAATTCTCGGTGCCGGCGGGACGCAAGGGCAAGACGATATAGCGAATGTCGGCGGTGCTGTCATGTACCCGCACTTCGACATCGTCGGGTAGTTCCAAACCGAACTCGCGCATCACGCCGCGCGGATCGGCGACCGAGCGCTGGCGGTAGTTGAAACTCTTATACCAATCGGGCGGCCGGCCCAGGATCGGCCGGGGGTAACAAGAACACAGCGTGCACACCACCATGTGGCGCACTTTTTCGCTGTTCTCTAAAACCACGAACTCATTGATCGCCGTGGCGTCGATTCCCATCTCCGCGCAAGCGGCCTTGGGATCGGCGATGAAGCGCGCCTTGAATGCCGGATCGGTCCAGGCGCGCGCCACCAGCTTGGCGCCGTTAGCCGGCGTGCGTGCCTCCTGATATTCAATCTGGCACTGAATATCTTTCTCACTGATCACGCCTTTTTCGACCAACAGCTCACGAATCGCATAGATGCGCTTGGCGAAGTGGCTCAACTCATGTTTCGGATGTTCATGTCCATCGGCATCGGTAACGCTATCAGCCATTTTTAGATCCTCCTCACGCCAGTGGTTCTAACCAGTGATCGTAGATATCGACCAGCAGCTTATCCTTCGGCACCGCCGATTTTTCCCATACGTCGGCTTGGTTGAAAGCAACGAGATAGAGAGTTTTCTTCGGCAACCCGTCTTTGCCAAACGCGAGCGATTCAGGGTTTAAAAAATCGCCGTAGACTTTTTCGATCCAGCCGCTCTTGCCCCGGATATACCAGGGTGTGCGCAAGTGTCCCGGACGGTCTTCGAATTTGACCTTCACTCGATCGCCGGGTCTAAATCTGCCGGTGGCGGAAGTCACGGCTCGCCCCATTTGGATTCGAACTCGGCGAGCTTCTTGTCAATCTCTGCTTTGGTGAGAATGTTTTTCTCGATCAGAATTGTTTCGATACTGGCGATCCAGCGCTCATAGTAGGTCATGTCGCGATAAGCCGAGGAGTCCATCTCTTCGCGCGCCCGGCGCATCTCATCGGTGCGCTTGACGCCGCGCGCGCCGAGGGCTTGATTGACCGCGTCGGCAAGAATTTCCCAATCGGCAAGCTGGTGCTCCGTAACATCGATGCTTCCCGCCCCGGGAAGCCCGCCGATATCGTGATGACCGCGCGCCATAATTAAACCTCCGCTAACCTAACTTTTGAGACGGTTGGCGAGTGATTGATGCTCCTCTTTCATGCCCACCGGCAAATGATCGCCGAAGGTATCGAAGAAGTCGCTCTGGCTCTTCAAGTTATTTTTCCAGGCTTCGCGGTCGACCGAAACCAATTGATCGACATCGGCCTTGGAGATTTCCAGCCCGTCGCCGCTCAGGGTCGCCGCCTTGGGCACGTAGCCGATCGGCGTTTCATCCGCCTGGCCGCCGCCCTTCGCACGCTCGATCACCCAGCGCAGCACGCGAAGGTTTTCGCCGAAACCGGGCCACAGGAACCGGCCGCGCTCGTTGCGCTGAAACCAGTTGACACGGAAAATTTTTGGCGGGTTGGTGGCGTGCGTGGCCATGTTTAACCAATGGCCCCAGTAATCGGCCATGTTGTAACCGCAGAAAGGCAGCATGGCCATCGGATCGCGCCGCACCACGCCCACCGCTCCGGTGGCCGCCGCGGTGGTCTCGGACGCCAAGGTCGCGCCGAGAAAAGTACCGTGCTGCCAGTTGAAGGATTGATAAACCAGCGGAATCATTTTTTGCCGGCGCGCGCCGAAAAGAATCGCGCTGATCGGCACGCCTTCGGGCTTTTCCCATTGGGAGGAATAGCTCGGGCAGTTTTTGATCGACACGGTGAAACGTGAATTGGGATGCGCCGCCGGGGTGCCGCCCTCGGGATCCCACGGCTTACCGCGCCAGTCCTGGGCATTGGCCGGCACTGGATCATCATGCCCTTCCCACCATACCGTTCCGTCCGGACGTAGTGCCACATTGGTGAAGATCGTATCTCGCTTGACCGTTCGCATGGCGGTCGGGTTGGTATTCGATCCGGTGCCTGGCGCCACGCCGAAAACACCCGCCTCGGGATTGATCGCCCAGAGTCTGCCGTCGGCGCCGACGCGGATCCATGAAATATCATCGCCGATGGTGTGAATCTTCCATCCCTTCATGCTTGCCGGCGGCACGAGCATCGCCATGTTGGTCTTGCCGCAGGCGCTCGGAAAGGCGCCGCAAATATAAGTGATCTCGCCGTCCGGGCTTTCCACTCCGACGATCAACATATGCTCGGCGAGCCAGCCTTCTTTTTGGCCGAGTTTGCTGGCGATGCGCAGAGCCAAACACTTTTTCGCGAGCAAGGCGTTGCCGCCGTAACCGGAGCCGACGCTCCAAATCGTATTGTCCTGCGGATAGTGGCAGATGAAGCGCCGTTCCATGTCGAGATCGGCTTTGGCATGAAGACAGCGAGTGAAATCGTCCGAGCTGCCCAAATGATCGAGCGCGACTTTACCCATGCGCGTCATCAAACGCATGTTGAGCACGACGTAAACGCTATCGGTGACCTGAATGCCAACTTTGCTAAACGGCGAGCCCTGCGGCCCCATGAGAAATGGAATGACATATAACGTGCGTCCGTGCATCGAGCCCGAGAAAATTTTCGACAGCTTGTCGTAGGATTCCGCCGGCGCCATCCAGTTGTTATTGGGACCGGCCTCTTCCTGCTCGTCGGTACAAACGTAGGTTAGATTTTCCGTGCGCGCCACGTCGTTGAGCGCGCTGCGATGAAGATAACAACCCGGCAATGCTTTCTGGTTGAGCGCTATGAGATCGCCGCACTGGATCGCGACCTGGGTCAACTTTTCCCGCTCGTCTTCCGAGCCATCGCACCAGTAGAGATTATCCGGCCGGCACATCGCCGCCACTTGGTTGACCCATTGTTGAATGTGAACGTTGTTCGGAACCGTGCCAGAGACATTACTCATGGGTGGCGGCTATGTCCTTTCTAAAACGCAAAGTGTGAGAGACCAGACCAGCAAACACGAAAGGGCTCCAGAAAACTCCCGCGAGCAGGCCGTGAATTATTTCGAAGAGGCTAAAGTCGTTGAGTTTTCTTCTAACCGGGCAGCCTACTGATTCACTGCCGCGAAGTCAAACGACGAGATTGAAATCGGCGACGGAAAATCGAGAGCGATCCGACGATCTAACATCTTCGAGCGACTTCAGCCAGACCACTGAATGCACGATCTTATTTTTGAACGCCGAAACCGCCAGAGACTAGGAGATTTCAAAAAACAAATGAACTACCCCACAGCAAGGTGCGGGCTATCAGAAGGACGCGATAAGAATTTTCCCGAAGGCGTCACCCCCGAATGTTTTCATCAGGGGTCCAGTCCGGGACCCGCCTGGATTCCCGCTTAAAGCATGCGGGAATGACGGACTTCGGAAATGAACTTAGATTAACGCAGCAAGTTGCGGGGAATCGACCCGCAGAGATTGAAATCACTTACACGGAATCTCGAAAAGCAGTGTGCCTAATTTCACACACTATGTGTTACTTCCAACACAGCCGGCTGTTATTCCAGTAAAGTTTCAGTCATTTTTCTCACATTATCTTTATCTTAGGAGCTTGCAGAGCGTCATTCGCTTTGGCACAGCTCTTGGAATCCTAAATTTACGGGACTATAAGCTCGAACTGTTCGTTTAGACTCCTCGAAAAAATGTCGCACCGTGAGACTTCACTTCAAGAGTCCTCCCCACGAATTTGCCCTAGCGATAAAGATCGGCGCTCTGCTGCTTCTGTTCGCTCCGATCCACGGCTACGCCGCCTCCCCTTTCAGCGATGGATGCGACCGGTTCGCTAAGGAGAACCTCAAATCAAACGATTCACGACGACGTTTACTTCCAGAGTCGGCACCGGCTATCTCGGCGATACCCTACTACCCGATATTTTTGTTATCTATGATCGCGAGGTTTATTACGCCGTCAATCCAGCCACCACCTACGCCCCGCCCTGGAATGAGACAATGCGCGTGGGTTTGATCGCCGCGATTTATGGCGGGCGCAATAAGTTTAAGTCGATGGGTGCCTTTGACGAGAAAGACTCGATGTTTCTCAAATTGCGCTACCAATTCTGACGACGTTTGCGATAGGATCGGCTCGCTTCATTTCTCAACACAGGGTCGCCAAAAATGTTTTTATCGAAAATCGTTCTCGGACTCGCTCTGCTTTTATTTATTCCTGCGCAAAGCCCGGCTGCGGATGCCGATCTAAAGCCCGGCGACGTGATCGGGCCGCATAACTGGCAGCGGGTCCAGGGCATGGTGGGAGAGGACCTGCTCAACCGCATCAGGGGTGGTTATACTTTCAAAATCAAAGAGTCGCGGCCGCGCCGAGATCCAAAGGAGTACGTCGCGGCCACGAAGAAGTACGCTGGTAAAGTTACCTTGGGCAGTAGAGGCGATCTTGTTAACTACGTTGCCGGGCTGCCTTTTCCTAATATCAGCCCGAGCGACCCCCAAGCCGGGTCAAAGTTAGCTTGGAATTGGCAAAAATCATGGGACGGTGACGATCACAAGGAAGGCGGCGGCACAGCCAGCGGAAAAGCCGTGGGCTATACTATTGAAAAAGACGGCGCGGAACGACGAACCGAAATCGCCGTCCATGTGCTGCGCCCTTCGGGTCGGGTCACTCTCGCTCCGATACCAGCATTTCCGGGATTCGAACATGTCGAGATGATGAGCCTGCGCGCCACCGAGTATCCCCGCGACACCTCCGGCTCCACCACTTTGTCAATCCGCTATCACGACCCCGAACGCGAAAATGATTTTCTTGTTTACGTGCCGAGCATTCGGCGCGTGCACCGCGCGCCCCCGACGCAAAGGTGCGTGACTCTGGTGCCATCGGAATTCATATTTGACGATATCCCCACTTTTGCCAGCCCAGTGACCGACTACAACTATAAGTTTCTCGGTGGAAGGCAGATGCTCGGCAACTTTTCTCAACCGGCGGGTGCCTATCATCGGAAACCGGGGGATTATCTTGCTATCGACACAGCCTGGGAAGTCGTCAATTCTTATGTTCTAGAGATCACGCCCAAGGACTCACGCGGCTGCTACCCGCGCAAGGTCATTTATCTCGATACCTCGACCTCCAAACCGTTCTGGGATCAGAGTTTCGGTACCGATGGCCGTCTATGGAAGGAGCGCTGGGTTTTTTGGGCGCCGGTTAAACTCGTTGACGGACAGGAAGTTCTCACCTCCACAACATCGGTGATCGTCAACGTTCAGAATGGCAGGTCCTCGATAATGATTTCGGCGAGGGCCTTCAACCAAGGTTACCAACCAAGCCTATTTACCCTGCAGACGCTGCAAACAGTGATGCGCGGCGGGTCGCTGCGTTGAGCGGAGAGGGTTCTAGCCGATGAAATTACGGCGGTCACATGGAACTGGGATGAAATCGCGAGAGGATTCTCTGACGACTTTCCTCTGGAGGTTGCCAGTCGCGCTCTATTTACTGCTGGCCAACTCAAGCTTTGGTGGAGATTCCAGCTCGCAGCCCTATCGCTTGGCTTTGCTTGGCATTGGCAAGCCGGAAGTCATGTTGCCGCAAGTGAGAGGTTTGAACGATGGCCTCGAGGAAGCGGGATACGTAAACGGCAAGAATATCGCCATTCATCATCTTCAAAACGAGAGCGTCGATGAGCTGCGCGAGCGTCTCAAGCAATTGGTCCGTCAAGGCGTCGACGTGATCGTCGCCCCGTCCGCCGGCGAAACCGCCATCGCCCAGCAAACCACCAAAGTGATTCCGATTGTCTTCGCCCCGTCAGTCGATCCCGTGCGCATGGCCTTTGTCAAATCACGCTCCCGTCCCGACGCCAATCTCACCGGCTTGAGCTTCACCCGAGACGTACAAGACAACTCCAAGCAGCTCGCGGTTCTCAAACAAATCGTTCCGACCATGCGCCGCGTGACTATGTTCTACGATCGTCGGCCGACTTATGAGCCGTCCGTCGAGGTTCGCGCCTCCATCGAACGCGTCGCCCGACGGCTCGGCATCGAACTCACGGCAGCAGGCGTCGTTTCCAGCGCGGACGCAGTGCGCGCACTCGAACAGATGCCAAAGGGCGCCACCGACGGCGTGTTTGTGATCTGCACGGCTCTGTTTAGAGGGATGAAGCCGCTGGCCTTCGCAGCGGCGCACAAAGGCGTGCCGCTATTTGGCTGCACGACGTCCCAAGTCGCGGACGAAGGCGCCACGATGACTTACACGCCGGATCTTTATTTGATCGGCTACCGCGGCGCGTGGTACGTGGACCGCATACTCAAAGGCGCCAAGCCGGAACAACTTCCGGTCGAGACCCCGAGCAAGTTGGAACTCATAATAAGTCTTAAAAACGCTCGGTCGATCGGTCTAAAAATACCACCGGAGCAGCTGATCTTGGCCGATAAAGTGTTCCAGTGATTTTGGATTTGCGGAGATTTCACCACGAAGGAGCTAGCGCGGCTACGCCGCACTCGAACTTCGGAATATTTCCCGCAAAGCACGCAAAGGGCGCAAAGGAAAGAAAAATTAAGATCCGAACTTGGCGCGCTTGGCGCGAGACATATCCGAATCCGAGCGGTTTCAGCTCTAACTGAGTTAGCACACACGGCGATGAACTCCGAAACAATCCAAAATCGTACTGGCCGGCTGTCGCGCCAGTACTTTCTGGTCTTCGTCGTGCTGCTCGGCGGCGGCTTAATCACCAGCGGCTTGCTCGAACTGTACTTCCGCGACCATGAAAGCCGCGAACAAATCGCCGCCTTGCAAGGCGAGATCGCCGAGAAAGCGGCGCAGCGTATCGCGCAGTTCATTCTCACCATCGAAGATCACATGAAGGCGGCGACGGTGAGCAGCGTGGTGGCGCGCGAGGGCATTGTCAACGACTATCAGTTTGAGCTGGCAAAACTCCTCGCTACCACTCCGGCCATCACCGATGTATTCGCCATCGACGGTAATGGCCAAGTGCACGCGTTCGCGTCGCGCTTCCGGGTGGAGCCGAGCGCCAATGAGCAAAACCTTTCCAAGGCGGCGGGTTTTCTCCGGGCAAAGCAGGGGATTACTTACTTCGGTCCGGTGCACTTCGTCGATGACGCCGAACCTTCGATCGCCATCGCTGTGCCCATCGAGCGCTTTCCCGGCCGCGTGATCGGCGCGCTGCAAGCTAAGGTCGACCTACGGCAGATCTGGGAAGTCGTGCGCGATCTCAAGTTCAGCGACACCGGCTACGCCTACGTAGTGACCCGTTCCGGCGACCTGATCGCCCACTCCAATCCCGGTCTGGCCTTACAACGCCTGCGCGTCGAGCACATGAGCCAGGTGCAAGCCGCTTTTCAGCCGAACCCACTGACAAGCGCACCGCGGACCGCCACAACCCGCAATTTTGCCGGTCAGGACGTTCTAAGCTCGTTCGTATTCCTGCCCAACCTCGAATGGGCAGTCTTCGTCGAGCAACCGGTCAGCGAGGCGTACAGGAATCTGTATGGATCGATCCTCCGCACTTCGGCATTGCTCCTGATCGGTATCGGCATGGCGCTGATCGCCAGCATCTTCGTCGGCCACCGCGTCGTGCGGCCTCTGGCAATCCTGCGCGCCGGCGTCGAGCGCATCGGCAGAGGTGATCTCGATCATCGAATCGAAATCAGAACCGGCAACGAGATTGAAGTGCTCGCCGACGAATTCAACAAAATGGTTGGAGAAATTAAAAACGCCCACCAAGGGCTGGAAGCTAAAGTCCATCAGCGCACCAAGGAATTGTCGGCCCTGTTGGATGTCACCGCCACCGCAACTCAATCCCTCGACTTCGATCAAGTATTGCAGCGGGTGGCTGAGAAAATTAACGAAATTTTCGAACTGGACGCGACGCGAATCTATCTGTTCGATCGTGAGCGTCAGAAACTGCATCGGCGCGCCGTTGTCGGGGACGGCGCGGATTTTTATAGAGAATCCTTTACGAGGGGCATGGGCAGCGTGGGCAGCGTATCGGAGAGCGGCGAATCGGTTATCTTCGCCGATCTACAAACCGATCGCCGCTACACCGAGTTGACCGATGATGGGACCTTAAAGGCATTGGGATATCGCTTTTTCGCAATTTTCCCGATCAAGGCCAAAGGTATCACTCTGGGCACCATTTCTTGTAATAGCAGACAGGCTCGACTGCTTAGCACGGACGAAATCCGAGTGATTAGTTCGCTCATCGACCAGATCAGCCCCGCCATCGAAAATCTCAATTTGTTTGAAGAGCTCAAAGATAAAACCTCCGAGTTAGAGACTGCGAACCGCGAACTCTTGGACTCCTTGGCGCGACAGACAGCCGTGGCCGGGACGCTGCGTGTCATGGCGAGCTCTCCGAGTAATCTTCAGGCGGTATTCGATGCGATCCTTTCGGACGCGGCGCGGCTCACCAGGGCGACCGGCGGCGTCATTCGCCTTCTAGATGCCACGGGCACGCTTCGCTTCGTCGCTCATTATAGTCACGGCGGGCAATCCTTGGCGAAACTTCAAAATGCTTCCTTACCTGTCGATGAAAACAGCGCGTCGACGAGGGCCATGCGCGAACAGCGCGCTGTGCAGATAAACGATATTCGGGGCGAAGGACCCGAGTGGTGCGCCCCCTTTGAACCTGGACCTTGGCGCACCGCGCTTGCCATTCCCCTGCTTCAAGACAACGATGCCATCGGCGTGATCGTCGTCTTCCGCGATATTGTTGAACCTTTCACAGATCAGCAAGTGGAACTGCTAACCACTTTTGCGGATCAGGCGGTGGTGGCAATTAAGAACGCTACCCTGTTTCATGAGCTTCAAGCGCGTACGCGCGAGCTCGAAGGAGCCAACGACCGCTTAACCCAAATCGATAAACTTAAGTCCGGATTTCTCTCCAATGTATCTCATGAGCTCAAAACGCCGCTGACGGCTATCGGTAGTCTGGTCGACAACATGCTGGACGGATTGACCGGCACACTGAACGCCAAGCAAACCCATTATGTCAGCGGCATCAAAAACAGCACCGAACGCTTGGCGCGCTTGATTCACGACCTGCTCGACCTCTCGGTGATCGAGTCCGGCAGGATCGAGCTGAAAATGGCGCAGTTTTCCCTGCCCTCTTTGATTCGCGAGGTCGCCGAAGTTTTGACACCGGTGGCACAGGAAAAATCCATTGCGCTGGTTTTACCCTCGATGATGATGAACGGCGATCATATCGCCTGGGCAGACCGCGATAAGATCACCCAAGTACTGACGAATCTGATAAGTAACGCGGTCAAATTTACCCCGTCCGCCGGCAAAGTGGAGCTGGGATTAGAAACAACGGGCGACGGTCGATGGTTGCAAGTGGGCGTCAGCGACACCGGGCCCGGCATTCCGCCGGCAGAGGCTCGGCTCATCTTCGACGAGTTTTATCAAATCAACCAGCCTGGACAGGAGAAAGCTAAAGGAGTTGGCCTAGGTTTAGCTATCTGCAAAAAGCTGGTCGACATGCATGGGGGACATATCCGCGTCGAAAGCGCGGTCGACCAGGGCAGCACCTTCTATTTCACCGTCCCAGCGCATCGAAAAATACTTGAACCTAGGATTATGGAATCGGCACAACCATGACTCGCGCAAAGGCGCCAAGCGTGCGAAGAAAAACTTTTGCCGACTCATCCGATCTTGGCGCGCTTTGCCACTTGGGGCGAGAAACTTTCTTCGCGTTGAGTAACTAAAGGCTCAAAAACTATGGAAAAGGTCAAAGAAACCATTCTCGTTGCCGACGACGATCCCTACATCCAGGAAGCGCTCAAAGACCGTCTGGAATCGCTCGGTTATCAAGTCATGCAGGCCACCGATGGGAAACAGGCGCTGGGCATGATGCTCCGGCAAGCGCCGCACATGGCGTTTTTGGATATCGAAATGCCGGGCATGAAGGGTATCGATGTTTTGAAGGAGACGCGCCGGCGTGAAATGGATTTTCCCGTGGTGATGATCACGGCGTATGGCAGCATCGATCTGGCGGTCGAAGCGATGAAGGAAGGCGCCTTCGATTTCATCCCCAAACCATTCAAGGGCAATCACGTCGGGCTGGTCGTGCAGAAAGCCTTGGAACAGCAACGTTTGAAACAGAACATCGCCGTCCTCAGTGAAGAAATCGACAAACGCCACCAGCTAATCGCCGGCAAGAGCGAAAAAATGAACAGCGCCATCGAAGCCGCGAAGAAATCGGCGGCGAGCAGCAGCACGGTGCTTTTGCTTGGCGAGAGCGGCGTCGGCAAAGAACTTTTCGCCCGCGCAATCCACAACTGGAGCGAACGTCGCGATCGACCTTTTGTCGCGATTAACTGCGTTGGCTTATCGAAGGATCTGCTCGAAAGCGAGCTATTCGGTTACGAACGGGGCGCGTTCACCGGCGCGCAGCAACGCAAGAAAGGTAAGATCGAGCTCGCTGACGGCGGCACGGTATTTCTCGACGAGATCGGCGATATCTCGGAGGCGCTTCAGACCAAGCTCTTGAGATTTCTCCAGGAACGCGAGTTCGAGCGGGTCGGCGGCACGGAGCTGATCCGCGTCGACGTGCGCATCATCGCCGCGACCAACCGCAACCTTCAAGCCGCGGTCAGAGACGGCCGCTTTCGCGAGGATCTCTACTACCGGATCAACGTCGTGCCGCTCGCCCTACCACCGCTGCGCGAACGCAAAGAAGACATTCCCGAATTAGCGACTCACTTCGTCCGCCGTTTCGCCGGCGCGTCGAAACGAAACTTTACGGAACTATCCCAAGACGCGATGGCGAAACTATTCGCCTACGATTGGCCCGGCAACGTGCGTGAACTCGCCAACATCATCGAGCGCGCCGTCGTCCTCGGCCAGCCGCCGGAGATCCAAGCCGATGACTTGCCGATGGAAATCCTAGCTGTCTCGAATCAAGGTTCGAAGAGCACCCGCTTAAAGTATCAAGAGACCATCGACGAATACCGCCGCGAAGTGATCGTCAAAGCGCTGCAGCAATCCAACGGCAACCGCACAGCAGCAGCCAAGCAGCTCGGTCTCGAGCGCGCCTATTTTCAAAAGTTGCTCAAGTCGTTCGGCATTAACTGAACAATACTCGGCAAAACGCCGAGGGATTCTGATTGCGTCGACTCGAAATCGACTTTCTCTGTTTCGTCTTTGCCGCGAAACCATGTCCTGAGCCAAGCCGAAGGGCGGGAATCCGGACTTGCGGTGTTTCGCCTACCCGCCCCCGCAAGATACCGCGTGCGCGTGTATGACCGAAGGAAATTCAATATCACTGCTCGGCTAAATCTTTTTAGCTCGCTCGATCAACGTGAGTCGTCTTCCACACATGACTGTTTCCATTAAGACACACGACTGTTTCCATTAAGACACTTCGCCACCGCGATTTCATTTAATCGCAATCATCCCGCAATTAGATTCTTCTTATATTTCACCAGCGTCGAGCTGACAGGCAGGAAAACTTCCTCTTGGCACGGGCGATGCTCTAGAGAGCATCATCCCGAGGAATAACCAATGAGCCAGCAAGTTCTGGTGCCCATCAAGGGCCACGATAACATCGAGGAAATCCTGCCCTATATCGAAGATATCGCTCGACCCGATATGAAGATCGTCTTCCTGGTTCACTTCGGCACCAATCGTTTTGCGGAATTGGCGGGACAACTTCTAGAAGTTCAAAGCGGCCTGCCGGCCAACTTTTCAAGCGATACCGGCGTGTCGCCATCGAATTTCACCCGCCGACTCGAGCGCGCCGGCCGTGAGCTAAGCGATCGTGGCGTACAGATCGAAGTGATGTTTTACAGCGGGCGGTTATGGCCAATCTTGCGCCAGTATAGCGAAGTCGAAGGAAGCAAGCTGGTCATTATGCGCCCGGGGAAACACCGAGTTGGACGTTGGTTCCAAAGGTTATTTTCCGCTTTACGGCTCGCCAAACCATCACCGGCCATGCCGGTTATCTTATGTCACCCGAGCAACATCGACCGGAGGTCGCTATGAAACTTATCAAACGAGTTGTTGGGTCGGCGGCGATTTTCGCTTTGTGGTGCTTTGCTGGGAACTCACTCGCTGCCTCCGCGCCCGACGAGCCATTGAGCGCCGAGAAAGAAGCGGCCTTCGGCATCGATACCGAATCCCTCACCCGCATGGAGCAAACCGCCGATGGCTATAAGCGACGAGGCCTTTACTCCCGTGCCGAAGCAATTATCCAAAAAGTTTTCGAAGTCCGCCGAAAGATAAAAGGCGTCGACGATCCCGAGATGGCCTACTACCACAACAATCTCGGCTGGCTAAAGGCCGAACAAGGCAAGTACGCCGAAGCGGAGCAACACTACCTGCGCGCGGCGGCGATCACGGAGAAGAATTGGGGGGCGAATCATCCAGACCTCGCCGATCAGCTAAATAACCTCGCCGGCGTCTATCGCTCCCAGGCGCGCTTTACCGAAGCTGAGGCGCTGTACCAGCGCTGTATTGCGATTTGGGAAAAATATTCCGGCTCCGATCATCCAAACGTCGCGTTGGCGTTAAACAATCTCGGCGGACTTTACGCATTGCAAGGCAAACTTGAATCGGCGGTTGGTTTATTTCAGCGCGCCTTGCTGATTCAAGTGAGTGCATTGGGAATAGACAGTCCTGAAATCGCCACCGGGGTTAACAATCTTGCCTGGGTCTACAACAAGCAAGGCAAGTACCCACAATCGGAAACCCTCTACAAGCGGGTGATTGAAATCTGGGTCAAGCAGTATGGATTCGAGCACCCCGATGTCGCGCTTGGTCTCAACAACCTCGGCAACGTCGAGCGCGCGCTCGGCAACCATGCTGAAGCAGAGACGCTTTTTCTCAAGTCCCTGTCGATTCGCGAGAAATTGCTCGGCAAGGATCACCCCGATGTCGGCACAACGCTGAAGAATCTCGCCGGACTGTATCGCGATATTGGCCGCAACGGTGAAGCTGAATCACATTATCAACACTCTGTTGCGATTCTGGAAAAAGCCCTGGGACTCGATCACCCGGTGGTCATGGAAATGAGAACGGGCTACGCGCAACACGACGAGGGGAAGTAATGTTTGACAGGAGCATGACCGTGCCGCGACCCAAGGTTCAAGCCGATCACGTGTGAGGATTTTCGAGCGCGAAAGCGACTCTGATTTCTAGTACAGCAAGCAGGAGAGACCTCGTGAAAGCGGAAACTGAAGTATTGCCGGTGAATCTATAGTCGATCGCAAATTCGCAATCGCTAGTCGTGCAGAGCAAGGACACTCTGATAATACTCCTTGCGCTCGCAGTCGGCGCTGCGGTTTGGTCAATGCCGCCGCTCGCTCCCTTGACTGCACAGGGAATGCATTTCCTCGCCGCCATGATCGTCGCAGTGACGCTCTGGGTGCTCGAAGTATTCGACGAATATATCGTCGGGCTGATGTTGCTGCTCAGTTGGGTCGTTTTCGGCATCGTCCCCGCCAAGGTGGCACTCGCCGGCTTTTCTGAAAACTCCTGGTTTTTTACAGTCGGCGCGCTGGGTATCGCCGCTGCCATCGGCAAGACTTCGCTGTTGCAGCGGTTGGCTCTCAAACTACTGCGCTGGATACCGATTCATTGTCAGAAAACCTACACCTTGTTCCTGCTCAGCGCCGGAGTGCTTTCGGGGCCGCTCTTGCCAACCGGCAAAGCTCGGGCCGCGGTCGCCGTGCCGGTGAGTCAAGCCATAAGCCAAGCTGCAGGTTTTGGTCCACGCTCCAATGGCTCCGCCGCCATCTCGCTTTCGGCGTTTATTGGTTTCAGCCAAATGTCATTTATGTTTCTGACCGCCGGCGAACATTGTCTGATCGGCTGGAATTTTCTCCCGCCGCCGGTCAAAGCCGAATTTGGCTGGCTATCCTGGTTCATCGCCGCACTGCCCGCCGCAGCGACCATTTCCCTATTCATGTTTTTCGCAGTTCATTTTCTGCTTCCAATGTCGCGACAGGACAAGGCAAATCTCGCGGTCAATGCTGTCCAAGCCGGGCTTATGGGAGCCGGCCCCCTCAGCCGCAAGGAGTGGGTCACTTTGACCACCTTGACACTAACCGTGGTCGGTTGGCTGACGACTTCGTTTCACGGCGTCAACGAGGCTTGGGTAGCGCTTGCCGCTCTCCTGGTTTTTTTGTTGACCGGCGTGCTCGATGAAAAAGGGTTTCGCAACGATCTCGACTGGGGTCTTATCCTGTTTTTCGGCGTCCTGAACAGTCTCGCCGTGGTGGCCTCAAACCTCAAAGTCGATGCTTTTTTCACGACGGTCAGCGGCCATCTGCTCGGCGGATTCGCCGGCCAACCATTCGGTTTTTTGCTCGTCGTGTTCTTGCTCGTTTCAGCCGTACGCTTTTTTCTCCGCAAAACTCCCACCGCGGCATTATTCACCGTCACCCTACTTCCACTGAGCGAAAGCGTCGGCATCCATCCCGGCATTTTAGTTGTCGCCGCGATCATGATCGGTGAGTGCTTCCTGCTTGGCTATCAAGATGGTCCGTATCAGATTGCGTATGGCGGCGGAGGCGGCGCGGCGTTTTCCCACGGCCAAGCGCGTAAAATTCTTGCCGCCAAATATCTTGCGACCTTGCTGGCGCTCGCCGTGAGCGTGCCCTATTGGAGATTTCTCGGATTCATTCGCTGAACCGAGACTCTCAAGGTAGGAAACCCAACGCGAGAGGAGATCACATGAATTTAAGACCAGGTCTCAAAATCATCGTGATGGTAATTCTACTAAGTACGTCAGTGCCGGCGCTCGGTATGGAAAACAGATGGTATTTTTCAGCTCAAGAAATCGACGCCGCCTATCGCTACCAAGAGCTGTTTGGCGGCCGCCTGCGCCACCCCCTTAAGCCGCAGGCTTGTTACCACGGCAAGAGTGAATTCATTGCATCCCTTCAGGGCAGACAGTTTGTCGCGCCCTGCCGATTTATCACCGAAACCACGCGCCACCTAAAACAGATGTTGGAAAACGGCGCAGCGCGCTATCTGTTCCCATTGGACGCCGACCACGCCCATCTCTCCGTCCCTAAGGAGCTGTGGGCCGAGAAGTATAGCAAGCTGTCGATTGGCGAAGTGCTGCCGGAATTGCTACGCGAACCGAAACTCATCGCGCTCTACCATACCGCGGAGCACTTGGCGATCGGCGAACCAAATTACGGACCGGAATTTGTTTTGATCAAGGAGTGGCATGCCAAACGAAACGTGCTGGGTTTCTTTGATGGCCGACCGATCAAGATCCTCCCACCGCTGGCTAACGGCGGCGCGTATGACAGGCTGGAGGACTCCCAAACCATTGGCACGGTTTATTTCGTGGCCCATCGACTCGGCGAAATTGTTTTTTCGGCCCGAGGGAGGGGCATGTCAATCGATATCTCCTTTGACGAGGATAGCACTGGCGGTCAGTAGCGCAAGAAACTCGTGATCGATGACCGTTCCGTTCCTGGCTTCTCCCTTTGGACCCACTCGACCGAAACCATCGCGCTAGCTCACCCAACGCTAGCGTTCCCAAGGGAGACAGGCCAGCAATGATGTCGGCGCAGAACTACACAAGATTCGAACGGTATCGACGCTTTGGCCCGGCCATTTCGACTTCGATGCGGGGTTTTTCGTAAAAGCGCCTATTACAACTTTGGCGAGGTGACATCAGGATGAGACTGCGCGTGATGCATTGGGACCGGGTGTGCTGGAAGTTACAACTCATAATCGCTCTGGTTGGATTCGTTCTTGCGCCGCCGCTGGTTGCCGCGCAACCTTCTGACGGCGTTACCAGCAAGATCACTTCGGTCGCAATATCCTCCGAACGCCGCGCGGTGGTGACGTTTACCGCGAGCGACGCCACAGGCAAGCCGCTCGAACTGGCGGCGCTCGATTCAGTTGGCCTGAAATTTACCATCGCTACGCTGCTAACTAGCAAGAGCGGCGGCGGCGAATATCGCAACTACCTCTTAACCAAGGTCGCCGGCAAGGAGTACACCTACAAAGGCGAAACCAAGAAACCGGCGCTCGTCGAAGCGCTCCAGCCAAGTTTCAACCAAGGCGGCGCGCTCAAACAACTTCGTCCCGGCATCTTCACTTATACCTTCACGACCGCTCTACCGGCAAACTACGACCGCAACGCCACTCATGTCGTCGGTGGAGAAATTACCCGCGAAAACGGCAAGTATGTCGCCAATCCGCTGTTTGAATTCGTCCCCAGCGGCGCAAAAGTCAGAGTTCAACACTCGGTGATCGAAACCGCGTCCTGCAACAATTGTCACGATCCGCTCAAAGCCCACGGCGGCACGCAACGCGAGGTCGGCCCCTGTGCGCTCTGCCACACTTCTCAGTTAATCGACCCCGAAAGCGGCGAGAGCCTCGACTTCAAAGTCTTCGTGCACAAGATTCACCGCGGCAAACTTTTGCCGAGCGTGAAGGAAGGCAAGCCATACTTCATCGTCGGCGCCGGTCAATCGGTCAAAGACTACTCCAACATCCGTTACCCCCAGGCGATGCTTGCCAACGGCAGCTATAAAGAACTGCGAAACTGCCTTGTCTGCCACGCCGATCCAAAAAAAGATCACTGGAAAAAGTTTCCCAGCGCCGGATCGTGTACGTCTTGCCACAACAACGTCGATCTCGCCTCGGGTAAGAATCACAAGATGGGTCCCGCCAGCGAAGGAACCTGCATCGGCTGCCATCAACCCGAAGGCCCGGAATTCGGGCCGTCGGTTGCGGGGGCTCACACCTTTCCGGGGTTCTCCGCGCAGCTCCCCGGCGTGGTCTTCGAAATATTGAAGATCGATGGCGGCAAAGCTGGAGACAACCCAACCGTCACCTTCAGCATAAGAACCAGGAAAAGCGAACCGTTAGATGCCGCGAAAATGGCTAATCTCAGACTGGTCGTCGCATGGCCAACGTCGGACTACCAAGTCGCGGTCGAAGAGGACGTGAGGAAGGCGCAACCGGTGGGCAATGGTGTCTATGTTTACAAATTCAAGTATTCGCTACCGGCTGACGCACAAGGTTCCGGAGCGATTGGCATTCAGGGTTTCACGCAAGTGGATCTTAAGAAACCCAATGGCGAGATCATCAAGGGTCAGAGAGACGCGGGAAATAATGTTGTCAAATATTTCGCCATCACCGACCAAGAGCCGATGCCTCGGCGCCAGGCGGTGAAAATTGAAAGCTGTAACGTCTGCCACCTTAAGCTGGCAACCCACGGCGAAGCGCGGCGCAACACCGAGTTCTGCGTCATGTGCCATAACGCCGGACAGACCGACGCCGAGAAACGCAAAGCGGCGAAAGGGCCGATGCCGCCGGAGAACGTGCATTACAAACGGCTGATACACCGCATCCATACCGGCGCGGCGGCGGGCGAGTCTCTTATTATCTATGGCGGCCCGCCGGTCAAACCCGGCCCCATTGAAATGGGCGATATCCGCTTTCCCGGCGACCGCAGGAATTGCGTCAAGTGCCATCTCCCCGGCGCTAACGAGCCGCCACTGGCGGCCGGACTCTTGCCGACATTGATTCCGCAAAAAGACGGTACCGTTAAAGCGATCCAGCCAATCACCAGCGCCTGCATCGCTTGTCACATCAAAGAGCCGGCAAAGATTCATATGGACACGATGACTGCTGCGACCGGCCAGGAAGCTTGCGTCACCTGCCACGGTGTCGGCCGGACATTCGCAGTCGGAAAAGTGCATTGGCGATGACCTCCATTTGGTGGAAAGCGATTGCCCTGCTACTGCTCGCTTGGGCTCTGTTCGTGAGTGTGATGTTGGCCATGGCGCAGGAAGAAACTAACGGCAGAAAAATCTATTTGACCTACTGCTCGGGCTGTCATGGTGCTTCCGGCAAGGGCGATGGCCCGGCGGGAAAAGGGTTGCCCGCGAAACCAGCGGATCACACCAACGGCAAAGTAATGAATCGCTACACCGATCAGTATCTTTTCACCGTCATCGCGAAGGGCGGCGCGCAAGTAGGCAGGTCCGCCGCCATGCCGGCCTGGGGCGGAGTGCTTGAAGAAGACAGGATCAAAGAAGTCGTTGCCTATTTGCGAACGCTGTCTGGCGCCGCCCGTAGCACACGGGGGCGTTAGAACCGATATCGCGGTAATCGCATGATCTCTCAACGGCTTTATCTATGATGGTAAATCACCGGAGGTGGCTCGTGGATGCGCTATCCAAAGCGATCGATCATCTTGCCAAAAGTCTGGAGTTTCGTTCGATGCGCGGGCAACGCCGCTGGAGATCGTTTCGGGATCTAATCTTGTTGATCCTCACTAATTCCGATCGTGATCGCCGTCCCCCACCGAGTCTTTGACAGCTTGCCCCACATACGCGTTACTCCTTGAAAATCCGCAGCAGCCGCCAGCGACCCACCGTTACGTCGTCGGTCCACTCGGCGAGAGCGACTAACGCGCCTCGTGGGTCGAGGACACCGAGTAGTTTTTCTCCTTCACGCGGCCGGCCGATTTGCGCTAGAACTTCTTGCTGGCCGAGGCGCAATCGCGAAATCAGTTGGCTGCGCCAAGCCACCGCCGGCAAATGACTTAACGCCGAGCGCAAAGATAGCAGCGGTGTCTCGCCCGTGGCACAGCGCTCCGCCAACTGGCCCGGCGTAAGCGCTTGATCAACGCTCAAATGATCGCACGCCGTGCGCCGGAGGCTTGTCAAATGCGCACCGCAGCCCAATTCCTGCCCCATGTCGGCGGCTAGGGTGCGCACGTAGGTGCCCCGCGAGCAGGTCACCTCGAACTCGATCTCCGTATCGCTGAGTTGGCGCAGCGACAGTGCATCGATGCGAATCGAGCGTGGTTCGCGGTGCACTTCCTTACCCTGGCGCGCCAACTGATAAAGCCGCACGCCGTCTTTCTTGAGCGCCGAAAACATGGGCGGCACTTGCTTGAGATCACCGGTGAATTTTTGTTCCAGCGTGCTCAAATCGGCCGCACCCAGCGGACTCACCGGCCGTGTCTTGATCACTTTTCCCGTGCCGTCCTGGGAGTCGGTTTCCACCCCTAAAACCATCACACCGCGGTAGCACTTCCTCCCACCGAGAAAAATATCCGCGATCTTGGTCCCTTCATTCACGCCGATCAACAGCAACCCCGAAGCGAACGGATCGAGCGTTCCCAGATGGCCAACTTTCTTAGCACCCAAGATGGACTTGACCCGCTGCACCACCTGGGCCGAAGACGGCCCCACCGGTTTATCGATGAGCAGCACACCGCTTTGCGTCGTTATCATCGGAGTCAGTTCGAAATTAGCCAAATTTGATTTACCACGAAGTAATTCATGTACCACTCGGTACAACACTGCGCATGAAAATTAAAACGTTACAAATTTACTGACACTTGTTGGCTCTTTAAACCTATTTTCATAAGAGGCACGAAGAGCACGAAATTCGGAATTTTATTTTTTCGAAGCCTTTGTGTCCTTCGTGGCTTTGTGGTGAAAACGGAATTAACTTTTGACCTGCTTCAACAGTTCATCGATGCGCTGGGCTTCGTCTTCGGTGTCGTCGTAGGTAAATTCGATCGCCGGCACAAAGCGCAGCTTGAGCTGCTTAGCGACCTTGGAGCGAACGAAACCCGTGGCGCTCTTGAGTCCGGCCAAGACTTCGCTGGGGTCGTTTTGTCCGCCGAGCAAATTGAAATAAACTCGCGCGTGGCGCAAATCCTTGCTCACCTTCGCGCCGGTGAGTGTGACCGCTTGCACGCGTGGATCGCGGATGTCTTTGCGCAATAATTCCGCGATCACTTCGAGGATCAAATCCCCGACCCGGTCCGAGCGTTGGTATTCCATGAGATTTCAATGTGCCAAAAATTTATTCACCACGAAGGACCCGGCGCGGCAGGGCCGCAACCGAATGTCGGAATATCTCCCGCAAAGTCGCCAAGGCGCAAAAGTTTAAAGAAAAAATTTCTTTTCCGAACTTGGCGCCTCTGCGCCTTGGCGGGAAGGTAATCGATTTCTTCTTCTGCGTTCTTTGCGGCCATCGTTACAGCACACTCAGCAGTAAAAAAACTCCACGCCGGCTTCGCCGACTTCGGCCAAACCTAATTCATCGACAAAGTCGACGACTTTGTTAAGCGTCGCTTCGATGATCGGCCGGCTATTTCCGGCGACGGCGAAGCCAAGAACCGTGCTCTGCCACAAGTCTTGATCGCCGCACTCGGCGACGGAAATGTTGAAGCGATGCAACACCCGCGCCTGGATTCGTTTGATGACTCCCCGTTTACCTTTGAGCGAATGGTTTTCGGGAATGACCAGGTTGAGTTTGAGAACACCCACAACCATGGTGAAGAACCAGACCGAACTGGCTCCGCCGGCGGCTTACGCGCCGCTTAACCGTTGCGCTTCGCGGCTGGACGGATTCGGGTTGATCCTACGAATGACGGGGATTTTCTCGAAGCTCTCGATGATATCGCCCTGTTTGAGATCTTGAAAGCCTTCCAGTGAAAGACCGCATTCATAACCGGCGGCCACTTCACGAGCGTCGTCTTTAAAGCGCTTCAAGCTGGCGAGCTTGCCTTCGTGCACCACCACTTGGTCGCGCAACAGCCGAATCAGATGACCGCGCGCCACTTTCCCCTCGTTGACATAGCAGCCGGCGATGGTGCCGATGCCGGCGATGTTGAAGATCTGACGAACTTCCACCCGGCCGAAAACCTGCTCGCGGAACGTCGGCTCCAACAACCCTTCCATGGCGGCGCGCACATCGGCCACCGCTTCGTAGATGATCGTGTAGAGCCGCACGTCGACTCCCTCTTTGGCGGCCAACGCGGCGCCCTTGGATTCCGGTCGAACGTTGAATCCGATGACGATGGCGTTGGAAGCCGCGGCGAGCAAGATATCGCTCTCGGTGATGCCACCCACCGAACCGTGAATGACTTTGAGCTTGACGTCGCCGGTGGACATGCGGGTTAAAGCCTCGGTCAAGGCTTCGACAGAACCCTGCACATCCGCCTTGAGCACGACTCTGAGTTCCTTGACGTCGCCGGCTTTGATCTGACTGTAGAGCTCGTCGAGCGAAATTTTGCTCGACTTGACCAATTCAGTTTCGCGCTGCTTGCTGTGGCGGAATTCGGCGACTTGGCGCGCTTTGGCTTCATCGGCCACGGCGACGAACGAATCGCCGGCCAGGGGCACGCCCTGCAAGCCCAAAATTTCCACTGGAAACGATGGCGGCGCGGAATCGACTTTCTGCCCGTGATCGTCGATCATCGCGCGCACTTTGCCGTGGAACACACCGCAAACGAAAGCATCGCCGACATGCAGCGTGCCTTCCTGTACCAGCACCGTTGCCACCGGACCGCGGCCCCGGTCAAGCTTGGCTTCGACGATGGTGCCGCGCGCGAGTTTTCCCGGATTGGCTTTTAGCTCCAAAATATCAGCTTGCAGCTGAAGCATTTCTAGTAAATGGGGGATACCTTCGTGGGTCTTCGCCGACACCGGCGCGAACACCGTGTCGCCGCCCCAATCTTCAGCAGCCAGGCCGTATTCGGACAAACCTTTTTTAACTTTTTCCAGATTGGCATCGGGCCGATCCATCTTATTGACCGCGACGATGATCGGCACCTCGGCCGCGCGGGCGTGGTTGATCGCTTCCACGGTCTGCGGCATGACACCGTCGTCGGCGGCGACTACCAACACGACAATATCGGTGACCTTCGCGCCGCGCGCGCGCATTGCGGTAAACGCCTCATGGCCCGGCGTGTCCAAAAATGTCACGCTGCGGCCATCGACCTGGACGTGATAAGCGCCGATATGCTGGGTGATGCCGCCATGCTCATGGGCCGTCACATTGGTGCTGCGAATGGCGTCGAGCAAAGAGGTTTTGCCGTGGTCGACGTGACCCATGATCGTCACCACGGGTGATCGCGGCAACAATGTGCTCTCCTGCTCTTCCGCCTGATGCTCGACCTCCAACATGCTGTCGGCGTCGAAGGCGACATTTTCTACCTGGTGATCGAACTCAGAGGCGATCAAAGTGGCGGTGTCGGCGTCGAGCACTTGGTTGATCGTGGCCATCATGCCCATACCCATGAGCTTTTTGATCACGTCGCCGGCCTTGACGCCCATTTCGCGGGACAAATCGCCGACGGTGACAACTTCGGAGATCTTGATCACCCGCTTGCTCGCCTTGGGAACGGTGATTTCGGTTTTCCTAACTTCCTTGCCCGGCAGTACGCGCCGCTTCTTCTGAAACCGGCCGCCGCGCACTTCGCTTTCGCGAGTCTCCAAAACATCCTGTTTCTTGACCACACGCTTTTTGTGGCGCCCAGTTTTTGGCTTGTCGCCATCGGCTGGAGCGGGTTGCGCCGGTTCTCCCGGACGGGCTGTTTCGGCCGGCCGAACGCCTGGAGCACCTGGCGGCCGGCGCACCGGTGTCGGCGCGGGCTCCACGCGCATGGTCTGTTTCAAATCGATACGGCCAAGGATGCGCGCGCCGCGCGGCATCTCTTGCTGCATCATTGGCGCAGCCGTTGCGGCCACTTCTTTAACTGGCTCAGGCGCAACTGGTGAAGCAACTTGGGCGGCGGTTGCGATCGCCGAAGTTGCTTCGCTAGCCGCAGTAGATGCTTCCGCCTCGACCAACACTTCAGCAGGCACAGCGGTCTCGACCGGAGCTTCGCTTTCGGAAGCGGCCAACGTTGGAATTTCTTCTACTGATATTGGTGGAACTTCAGGCTCGACGGGTGCCCGCAGCGCTTCGAATGCCGGAGCCTGGGCGACTTCCGCTGTCTCGGCGGCAGTCTCCACGGGCGCAACTTCGACACGGCTAGTACGGCGCCGAATTACATTGGCGCGCACGCGCCGTTCGACCACGGTTTCGTGTGCAGCGATGCCGCTTTGTCCCTCTTCTTCCGCTTTGACCACGCGGTCGACGACGACCTTTTCCTCACCGACATGGACCTGCGGTTTTTCCTGTGCCGCCAAAGCGGCGCGAATACGCGCCACCTCGTCATCTTCCAGCGAGCTTTGCGCCTTGCGCCCTCTCATGCCCATCTTATCGAGCTGAGCGATAAGCTCTTTGGTCTCGATCGCCAATTCTTTCGCTAATAGATGGACTCTCATCTTTCCCATCTCGTCTTACTCCCAGTTCCGACCTGCCAAATCCTCGATTAGTTTTGCTTTAACCGCCCGACTGACTTCCACGTGAAACGCCCGGTATTGTCCTTTGCGGCTGACGAACGCTTTCTGACATTGTCGATTGCGGTGCAAATAGCCGCCACGCCCTTGCCGCGGCTCAACCGTTAACTGATCTTGACCCGTCACCGCCAACCGAATGAGTCTATCCTGATCATCCCGCGCGCCGCAGCCCAAGCAAGTCCGCTGCGGCCGGTGCGCTCTGTTCGCCATGCGCCGCACCTAAATAGTAAGAATTTACGAACTACCTTCCGGTGCCGCTCCCGGCGTCGCCTCGGCCACTACCTCCGGCGTTGCCGCGGCGATCGCCGCGAGCGCCGCCAGCTCAGCCTCCTTGGCGCGTTTCTCGGCGACATACTGCTTCGCCGACTTATGCAGCGCCTCGGCCTTTTCTTTGCTGATGCCTTCGACGTCGAGAATGTCTTCCAAGTTGCTGTCGGCGACATCCTCCGCCGATTTAAACCCCTCTTGGTAGAGCAACTCCCCGGCCAGATCGCCGATACCCGGAATGGCATTGATCGACTGGCGCGCCTTTCGGGTCGCTTCTTCCGCCTCGGCTTCGCTACAGACATCAATGCGCCATCCGGTGAGACGCGAGGCAAGGCGAACGTTTTGGCCCTTCCTACCGATGGCAAGCGACAGCTGATCGTCGGGGACGACGACTTCCATGGTATGGTCATCGTCATCGATAATGATCTTGGCAACCTTCGCCGGCGCCAATGCGCGGCAAACATATTCCGCCTGATCGGGAATCCAGTGCACGATATCGATTTTCTCGCCGCGCAGCTCTTGCACCACGGATTGGACCCGGGTGCCTTTCATGCCGACGCAAGCGCCCACCGGGTCGACATCGAGGTCATGCGACACCACGGCGATCTTCGCTCGGCCGCCCGGCTCCCGCGCCGCCCCTTTAACTTCAACGATACCTTCATAGATCTCCGGCACTTCCTGGGCGAATAATTGAATTAGCATGCCCGGATGAGTGCGCGACAAAACGATCTGTGGGCCGCGGCTGGTGATCTCGACGCTGACAATAAAAGCGCGGATCCGGTCGCCCTGGCGGTAGCGCTCGCGCGGCACCTGTTCTTTTTCCGGCAGGATCGCGTCGGTGCGGCCGAGGTTAACGATGATGTTACGCTTCTCGAATCGTTGCACGATGCCGTTGACCAGTTGGCCTTCGCGGCCTTTGAATTCGTTGTAAACAATCTCCCGCTCGGCGTCGCGCACCCGCTGCACGATATTCTGCTTGGCGGCCTGGGCCGCGATGCGGCCGAACACGCTCGAATCGAGTTTGCAGAGCAGCTCATCGCCGACCTCCGCGTCGGGATCGAGATTCTCGCGGGCATCATCCCGGGTGATCTCGGTGGCGCTATCCTGCACCGACTCGACCACGGTCTTGGCTTCGAAGAGCTCGACCTCGCCGATCTCGGCATTGAACTGCGCCTCGATCTTGCGCTGGTGACCAAAGGTTTTCTTCGCCGCCGAAATCATCGCATTCTCCAAAGCGCTGATCAGAATCGCTTTGTCGATGCCTTTCTCTTTACTCACCTGCTCGATGACTCGATTTAAATCTTGCTGCATAGTTAGGCACTCCAGTCGTGCTCGTAATTCGACTTCTCAATTAGTGAAAACGGAATCTCCCAGCGCGCGCCATCTTGGTTCACCGCGATTTTTTCCGCCGACACTTCAAGCAACTCACCGAGAAACGCTCTTCGGCCGTTGATCATGTCACGGGTGCGCACGCGAATCTTCTTGCCGACAAAGCGGGAAAAATGTTCGGGCCGTTTGAGCGGTCGGTTGATGCCCGGTGAGGAAACTTCCAAAGTGTAAGCGCCGTCGACGACATCGTCATGCTCGTCCAAGAGATCGCTCAGCGCACGGCTCACCCGGCTCAACTCTTCCAAGCCCGGGCCGCCTTCCTTATCCATATAGACGCGCAACACGCGGCCACTCCGGCCGCCTTCATGTTTGAGCTCGATATCGACGATTTCCAAGCCTTCGTTCGCGGCCAAAGGCGCCACCAGTTGCCAAACCCGGCCAATGCTATCGTTGCCTGTGTTCATCACTTTGGAATCGATTCAGACCCCAGAAACAAAAAAAGCGGGCAGAGCCCACTTTGAGTACTAACTCCTAAAGTGTAAGAAAATTTGTACCACAGTGAACAACGGCAATGCAAGGCCCGTCCCGCTGGCCGCACGTTGGCGCGGCCAGCGGGATTTGCTATGGTTTCTTGGCCATCGGTATAAAAAATATGAAAGCCGCGAATCAAAAGAAACGGCGGTCCGCGCCACAAGTCTCTTGGGAACAGATCCTGAGCAATCTCGACGACGGCGTGGTCACCATCGAACTCGACGGCAGAATCGGCTTCTTCAACGAAGCCGCGGAAATGCTCACCGAGACTTCTTCCGCCGCCACCGTGGGCCATCCGCTGGAAAAGATCTTCAAACGCGAACCTTGGCTGCTCGACCTGGTCAAGAAAACCCGGCCGCCGGGCCAAGAAAGCGCCCGCGGCGAAGGCGACTTCGTCACCCGGTGGGGGCGCAAGACCCCGGTCAGCGTCACCGCTTCACCGCTGCAAGACACTCAAGGACAGTTTCTCGGCACGATCATGTTGCTGCGCGACGATAAGCACCGAAAGGTTCTGGAAGAAGATTTGAAACGAACCGACCGGCTTGCCCTGATGGGCACGCTGGCCGCCGGCCTCGCCCATGAAATCAAAAATCCCCTGGGCGGGATCAAGGGGGCGGCGCAATTGCTGCGCCGGACCGGCCACGGCGATCCATCGGTGGCGGAATTCACCGACATCATGATCCGTGAGGTCGACCGAGTCAATCAATTGATCGAGCAGCTCCTCGACCTTTCCCGACCCGCCGAGCTCGAGCTCGCTCCGGTCAATATCCATGAAATCCTCGATCAGGTCCTTTTACTCGAAGGCCAGACCGTTGGGGCGACAGAAGTACAGTTGCGCAAGCGCTTCGATCCAAGCCTCCCGCCGGTGCGCGCCGACCGCGCCCAACTGACCCAAGTTTTTTTGAATCTGGTAAAAAATGCCTTGCAAGCCATGGGACAATCCGGCGCGCTGACGGTGACCACGCGGCTGGAAACCGATTTTCATGTTCGTGATCGAGGCAAGGCGACCAACCGCTTTATCTGGGTCGATATCGCCGATGAAGGCGCGGGTATCCGCGACACAGATCTACCACAGATCTTCTCGCCCTTTTTCACCACCAAGACCAACGGCACCGGCCTCGGCTTGGCGATCTGTTATCGAATCATTAAAGAGCACGGCGGCACGATACGAGTCGAGAGCGCCGAGGGCAAAGGCAGCACGTTCAAAGTTTCTCTCATGGTGGCGGACTAATCAATTTGATTCGCGAGCGAGGTTTGAACCGCGCTCGCGGTCAAAGGGGATGCTCGCCCCCTTTGGAAACCCCATTTAATGGTTCCCGCCTCAAGAGGCGGGGTTGATTGGAAATTTATGGATCAAGGCAAAATTCTGGTTACCGAAGATGAGGAGTCCCTGCGCTTCGTCTTGCAAAAAGCTCTGGAGGCGGAAGGCTACTTTGTTCAGACCGCGGCGAATGGCGCCACAGCCAGGCGGCTGCTCGGCGAAAGCCACTTCGATGTCTCACTGATGGACATCAAGCTGCCCGATGTCGACGGCTTGGAGTTGTTGAAGGAATTCAAAGACAACGGCGTTGACACTGCGATGATTCTCATGACCGCCCAGAACACCATGCGCAATGCCATCGGCGCCATGAAATACGGCGCCTTCGATTATATCACCAAGCCCTTCGACCTCGACGAAGTGTTGGTCCTAGTCAAACGCGCCATCGATAGCCACAAACTCAGCCGCGACTTTCGCGAGCTCAAAGAAGAGGTCAAGAAGCGCTTCGAGCCCGGCGTCAACATCATCGGCACCAGCTCGAGCATGCAAAGCGTTTACAAAATCATCGGTCAGGTGGTCGATACCCAAGCGACGATCTTGATTCTCGGCGAGAGCGGCACCGGAAAGGAGCTGGTGGCGAAGACCATCCATTACAATTCGCCGCGCTGGAATCAACCCTTCGTCGCGATCAACTGCGCCGCGATCCCGCGCGATCTGCTTGAAAGCGAACTGTTCGGCCACGAAAAAGGCGCGTTCACCGGCGCTCTCGACCGCCGCCTCGGCAAGTTCGAGCTGGCCGAGAGCGGCACGCTTTTCTTGGACGAGGTCGGCGACATCCCCGTCGAACTTCAAACCAAACTCTTGCGCGTGCTGCAAGATCACGAGTATAGCCGCGTCGGGGGCCGTGAAGTTCTGCACGCCGACGTGCGCATCTTGGCCGCGACCAATCAGGACCTGGACAAGGCCGTCAAAGAGAAACGCTTCCGTGAAGATCTCTATTTTCGCCTCAAGGTGATCCCGATCCGCCTGCCGGCGCTGCGCGAGCGGCGCGGCGATATACCGCTTTTAATCGGCTACTTCGTCGACAAGATCAATCGCGAGATGGGCCTGCAAATTTCCGGGGTGTCGCCGGACGCGCAAAAACTCCTCGAAGACCACTCCTGGCCGGGCAACGTCCGCGAACTGGAAAACACCCTGATCCGCGCCGCCGTCCTTTCGTCGGGGCCGATTCTGTTTCCCAAAGACTTCACCTTGCAGAACAAGCCGGTGAGCGCCACCCTGGAAGTGGATCAACTTTCCCTCGAAGAGATTATCCGGCATAAGCTGACCGATTACTTTCGCCGTATGGAGGGCGTCGACGTCGACAATCTCTACTCGCTGGTGATCGAACGGGTCGAACGGCCGCTGATTGAACTGACCCTCCATAGAACCAAGGGTAATCAAATCCGCGCCGCCCAGATCCTCGGCATCAATCGCAACACGTTGCGGAAAAAAATCGCCGACCTGCGCATCGAGCTCAAAAAGGAACCGTGAAAATGACGCTCGTTCTGCCGCCGCTTTACGCCATCCTCGATCCGGAACAAACCAAGGGTTGCGCACCAGAGTCGGTGCTGCGGCAACTGCTTGACGGCGGTGTGAAGATCTTGCAGCTTCGCGTCAAGGCGCTGGCGCCGCGAGATTTCTGCGCGCTGGCACGAGCAGTGCGCGCGCAAACCCGCGCCGCCGGCTGTCAGTTGATCGTCAACGATCGCATCGACATCGCGCTCGCCTGTGACGCCGATGGCGTGCATCTGGGGCAAGAAGATTTGCCGCTGGGCGTCGGTAAGAAACTCATGGGCCGAAAAATCGTCGGCATCTCCACCCACGATGTCGGCCAAGCCAAGGAAGCCGAACAAAACGGCGCCGACTACATCGGCTTCGGCCCGATGTTTGGCACAGCGACCAAGGACACCGGTTTCAGCGCCCGCGGTCTCGCCATGCTCCAAGAGATTCGCGCCGCGGTTAAAATTCCCATCGTCGCCATCGGCGGCATCACCGAACAAAATGTCCAACAGGTGTGGCAAACCGGCGCCGACTCGGCGGCGATCATCAGCGATATCTTGGGCTCGCACGACATAACCGCCAAAACCAAAAGAATCGTTGCGCTTCGGGTTAACCGTTAGTCGCCGACAATATGCCAAGAAACAACATGGCAACCAGCTTCACGACAACCGCCGACCGCCGTTACTTTGAAGACTACCTCCCCGGCGCGGTGCATGAGTTCGGCTCTATAAAAATCGACGAGCGGGAAGTGCTCGACTTCGGCCGGCGCTATGTGCCGCTCTCCTACCACGTCGACCCGGAAGCGGCGAAGCAAAGCATCTACGGCGGCGTGATCGCCAGCGGCTGGCACACCGCCGCCCTGATGATGCGCGTTTATGTTGAAAACTACCTCTCTCAAGTCGCCAACCTCGGTTCCCCCGGCGGCGACGAGTTGCGTTGGGACAAGCCGGTCTTCCCCGGCGACGAACTCTCGGTGCGCGCGACGGTCTTGGAAGCGCGCCGCTCCGAATCCCGCCCCGACCGCGGCATCGTCCGCACCTTCATCGAAGTTTTGAATCAAAAAAATCACGTCGTGATGAGTATGAAGATGGTGAACTTTGTGAAATGCCGAGAAAGCTCCGGGGGCGAAATAACCTGAGCACCTGTCGCGAATCGGACAACTTGCGCACAAAGGTTACATAAAGGGGAACATTGATGAAAATTCTGTGTCATCGGATTGCCCATGCGCTCCCTGCCTGTTTAGTTGCTCTGCTTTTGTCTTCGCTGTCGGCATTCGCCGCCGCGGCGCCGGCGAAATATGCCGTCGGCTACGCCACCTTCACGGCGCGCATCGTGCCGCTCTGGCTCGCCCAGGAGCAGGGCTTTTTTACCAAATACGGCATCGACGTGGAGCCGGTTTTTATTCGCGGCGCGCCGACCTTGGTCGCAGGGTTGGCCGCCGGCAGCATTCACATCGGCCGCACCGGCGGCAGCGCTATGCTCGCGGCGGTCGGCGCCGGCCATGATTTCAAACTCCTCGCCGCCTTTAACACACGCAACACCTACGATCTCGTCGTGCGGCCCAACATCAAGCGCGCCGAAGATTTGCGCGGCAAGACCTTCGCCGTCACCAGCATCGGCGGCACCAGTTGGATGGGTGTGTTGCTTTGGCTCGAGCACCTTGGCTTGGACCAGCAACGCGATAAAATTCGCTTCCAGGTGATCGGTGATCAGGCGGTGCAGGTTCAATGCGTCGAAAATGGTTTGTGCGACGCGGCGGTGGTCGACGGTGTGTTTACCAAGCAGCTCAAACAAAAGGGAATGACGGTTCTGGGGGAATACAGCGATCTCAAATCGTTGTTGATCGGCCAATCGATGGTGGTGTCGAACGCACTGCTGCAGCAGCGTCCCGAGGTAGCGGAGGCTTATTTGAAGGGAGAAATCGAGGCGTTAGTCTTTTCCCTCGCGCCGAAAAACAAGCCGGTGATTCTCAAAACCCTCTCGCGTTGGCTCAAGGTCGACGCATCCGGCGCCGAGGACGCCTACTTGGATCTCGTCCGCGGCGTCGACCGCAAGCCCTTCGCGTCGCTCGAGGGCTTGCGCAACGCGCAACGCATGCTGACGTTGCGCAATCCCAAAATCGGCGAAGTCAAAGCGGAAGCAATCATCGATAACCGCATCATGCGCAGGCTCGACGAGAGCGGTTTCATCGATAAGCTCTACGCGTTCTACGGCGCGAGCCCGAAATAGCCGACACGAATCGACCACCCGATTCCAGCGCCGCGAAGTAATAGCCAAGCCAAAGCCAAGCGGGGCGGGTTTGCAACTCGCGTCTAATATCCCTGTTCTTATTTTGCGTACTTTGCGTACTTTGCGTTCTTTGCGGCTAAATTTCCGAATCCGAGTTTTCTTACTCGGCGAACTCTGCGCCTCTGCGGTGAATAGTCGTCCCAAGGGCCGCTAGCTAACCAGCGCTAGATCCGCCCGAACCTAACGCAACCGGAGACACCAGTCAACGTGATTCTGTCAACTATGCGCCCCCTTTTGTCCCATTGATCATGGCGAAGAATGCATTTGCTCCGCGGCTTCAGTTGCAGATATATTCCGGCTGGTTTGACGGGAACGACGAATCACAACGGAGCGATTTATGCCCTATCTGAAGCGAGACGACGCTGAACTCTACTATGAAGTTCACGGCGACGGTGCGCCGTTGCTATTCTGCAGCGTTACCGGACTCGACCACCAAGCCTGGAAGTTTCATCAAGTGGAAGAATTCTCCCGCGATCACAAAGTCATCTTGTTCGACTATCGTGGCACCGGAAAGTCGAGCAAGGCCGTGCGGAAATATTCGATCAAGCTGTTCACCGACGATGCCGCGGCGCTTCTCGATCATCTAAATGTCGAGCAAGCGATTGTCTGTGGTCACTCCATGGGCGGTGTCGTAGCGCAACTGCTCGCCATCGACTATCCGCGGCTGGTCAAGAAACTTATCCTTGCCTCCAGTGGCTCAGCCCATCCGGGCGCCCACGGCATATCGTTCGCGATGTGCCGCGACATGGTGCGCCACGGCTTCGAAGCCTACATCCGCGAACACACCATCGAAACCGGCTGGACCAAAGAGTTTGTCGCGAAGAATCCTGAGGTAATCGAAAAATTTCTCCAGGTGCGAATGTCCGGCCTCGCGCCACTGGAAAATTACCTCCACTTCGTCCTGGCGCGCCAAGCGCACGACCACACGGATCGTTTGAAGAACATAAACGTGCCGACGCTTGTCCTGGTCGGCGACGACGAAAACCACGGTGCCACCGACAACACCCACTGGGCCGCCGCGCACCAACTTGCGCGCGCGATTCCGAACACCAAGCTCGTCGTGCTCGCGGGTGAAGGTCACCATTATCTGGCAACCAATCCAGCCGCCGCGCATAGAGCGATCCGAGAATTTATCGAAACTTAGAAGTCTCTTCGCCGATGACGATGGCCCATTTCGCTTTTCCGATATGACAACAACCGTTTTCCCCTACGGCTCATGGAAATCGCCGATCACGGCCGAACTGGTCGGGGGCGGCGAAATCGGTCTGGAACAAATCCGCATCGACGGTGACGGCATCTACTGGATCGAGCGCCGCGCGCAAGAAGGCGGCAGGAAAGTTATTGTCCGGCGCTCTGCGAATGAAGTAGTAACCGATATCACCCCAGCAGGATTCAATGCGCGCACTCGCGTGCACGAGTACGGCGGTGGTGACTACGCCGTAGCGGACCGAACTATTGTCTTCTCGAACTTCGCCGATCAACGGCTTTACGTGCAGCCGATCGACGCGCAACCGCGGCCGTTAACGCCGAGTGCTGCGCGGCGTTTCGCCGACGGACAGTTCGATCGGCGGAGAAATCTTTTTTACAGCGTCCGCGAGGATCACACGGGCGCTGGCGAAGCGGTCAACACCGTGGTGACTCTCGATCTCGACAGGGACGACGGCGGCACAGTCGTGCTTTCGGGGAATGACTTCTATTCTTCGCCCCGTCTCAGTCCAGACGCTTCGCAACTAGGCTGGCTCAGCTGGAATCATCCCAATATGCCATGGGACGGCACCGAGCTTTGGCTTGGGCAGTTAAACGGTGATGGCTCCGTGCGCGAGCGCCAGCGCATTGCCGGCGCTGTGAATGAATCCATCTGCCAGCCCCAGTGGTCGCCCGACGGCGTGCTGCACTTTGTTTCCGACCGCACCGGCTGGTGGAACCTCTATCGCTGGCGAGACAATCAAGTTGAAGCGCTGTGTCCGATGGAAGCTGAATTTGGCCAACCCCAGTGGGTGTTTGGCGGGTCGCTTTACGGCTTCGCATCCACAAAGCAGATCGTCTGTAGCTACAGCAAGAACGGCAATGACTATCTCGCCACGCTGGACACGGAAACGAAAACATCGCGCGAGATCGAACTCCCCTATTCCGCCATTTCCCAAGTGCGCGTCGCAGCCGACCGGGTCGTATTCATCGGCGCGTCTGCGACCGAGCCGAGCGCCGTTGTGGTTTTGGATCTGTCGACCAAAAAACTCGAAGTATTGCGCAGATCGCGCCAAGCGACTGTCGAAGCCGGCTATCTTTCCGAAGCGCGGGCGATCGAATTCCCGACCGAACAAAGCCGGACAGCGCACGGCTATTTCTATGCGCCAAAGAATTGCAACTACGCCGCACCGGCAAACGAAAAACCTCCGTTGCTGGTCATGAGCCACGGCGGACCAACTTCATCGAGCTCCGGCTCGTTGAAATACTCGATTCAATATTGGACGAGCCGAGGCATCGCCGTGCTCGATGTGAATTATGGCGGTAGCTCCGGTTACGGCCGCGCCTATCGCGAAAGATTGAATGGCAAGTGGGGCGTCGTCGATGTCGACGACTGCGTCAACGGCGCGCGCTATCTCGCGGAGCGCGGCGAAGTCGATGGCAGTCGCCTGGCGATCCGCGGCGGCAGCGCCGGTGGCTACACGACGCTCTGCGCTCTTACATTCCGCGACGTGTTCAAAGCCGGCGCCAGCCACTACGGCATTAGCGATCTCGAAGCGCTCGCCAAAGACACCCACAAGTTCGAGTCGCGCTATCTTGACCGCTTGATCGGCTCCTACCCCGAACGGCGCGACATATACCTTCAACGCTCGCCGATTAACTTCACTGATAAACTGAATTGTCCCATGATCATCTTCCAAGGACTGGAAGACAAAGTCGTCCCGCCCAATCAAGCCGAGAAAATGGTCGCAGCCGTGCGCGCGAAGAATTTGCCGGTGGCCTATATCACCTTCGAAGGCGAACAGCACGGTTTTCGCAAAGCCGAAAACATCAAGCGCGTGCTTGAGGCAGAGCTGTATTTCTACTCGAAGGTGTTCGGCTTCGAATTGGCCGAACCGGTTGAACAGGTCGAGATCGAGAATCTGTAAACCACGAACGGGAATAGATTCTCGTGATTGTCCGTCGTTCCGGGCAAGCTGGCGATCGCCGGCGCGACCCGGACTCCAGGTGGGGAGAGGTCCCGGACTTCCCTGCTGTGCCAGGTTCGCGCAAGCCACCGGCTACCTGTGCTAACATGCGCCCAAAGATTCGCAGTTGGGAAAGAAATCTATGAATGTTGTTCGACACAACACGCCAGCAGAGTTTCTCAATCTGGCAGGAGCTTGGCTTGAAACTGCCGAGGCTGAAAACAACCTGATTCTCGGCATCGCAGGATTTTTTGCATCATCTGCGGCAGTGCCGAATATTCAGCCCTACTTTCTGACGATTGAAAACAAAGGAACTATCCTTGGCGCCGCGCTAATGACCCCGCCGCGGCAACTTTTGATTGCCGATATGGCCGATCCCGCGGTCATTGCGCTTGCTGACTACATGTTGGCGGAATCAGCGCCGGTTCCCGGTTTGGTCGGTCGTAATTCCAAAGCCGAGTTATTTGCCAATTATTGGACGAACCGAACCGGACGATCCTGCCGTCCAAAAAGGAGTGATCGCCTTTACGTCTGCGAAACTGTCGAGCCACTGAGCTCTCCGCCTGGACGATTGCGACCAGCATTAAGGGACGACCAAACGCTACTTTCGCAGTGGTGCGTCCAATTCTGCCTGGATGCCGGAATCGAAGACGAGACAGTCCATTTCAAAGCGCGCCTGCCGAGCATGATCACCAACGGCTCTTTATTCATTTGGGAGAACAATGACGCGGTCGCTATGGCTGGCTTCGCGCGCCAGACATCTCATGGTATCGCAATATCGTGGGTGTACACGCCTGCGCATTTACGCAGGAGCGGCTATGCAACATCTTGCGTCGCCGCGCTTACACAAAGGATGCTCGACTCCGGCAAAAAATTCTGTTGCCTTTATACCGATCTCGCCAACCCGACATCGAATAGCATTTACCAGAAGATCGGCTACCGACCGGTGTGCGATGTGCAGCATTGGATATTTGAATAAATGGAAAAGATAACCTTGATATTGCCGCCTGGTCAATTCCAAACAATACGGCTTATCCTTCGACGACCACGCATGTCCGACGCCGACGACATCTTCGACAACTACGCCAGCGATCCGGAAGTCACTCGGTACGTAACCCCGCGTCCCCACGAAGATCGAAGCAAGGTTGCACCATTTTTGCAGTCTCGGCTCGCCAGATGGGATTCCGGTGAAGAGTATTCACGGGTACTCACGGTACCTCCAGAAGATCGGGCTATTGGTATGATCGGTTGGCGCTGCGAGAGGATTGACCTTTGATGTTTCTACGACCAATTTTGCATGCATTGGTTTGCGCGTTAGCTATCGTCACGCCGTTGCTGCTTCACGGCAGCACTCACGCACAGGTAGAACGTCCAAATGCCGCCGCCGCAGCGCTCCACGCGCTCTTCGCCAGCGAGTGGGACTATCAGATGGAGCAGTATCCCACTTGGGCCTCGACCTTGGGCGACCGGCGTTGGAACGACCGCTGGAGCGATAACAGCCTCGAAGCGATCACCCGGCGCCATGATCATGATCGGGAAGTTCTTGCCAAGCTGACAAAGATCGATCGCGCTGCGCTTTCGGCGTCTGATCGATTGAACTACGACCTGTTCAGGAAGAGTTACGATGATCGAATCGAAGGCTTTCAATATCGCCGCTATTTGTTGCCACTCAATCAGCTCGACGGTGTCCACACCGTAAACCAGTTGGCCGAAGCGCTCCGTTTCTCCACGCTCAAGGATTATGAGGATTGGCTTGCGCGGCTTAAGACTCTGTCCGTTCGAATCGAACAAAATATCGCGTTGATGCGCCAGGGCATCAAGGAAAGAATCGTCTTCCCCAAGATCGTCTTGCAGCGAGTGCCGGCGCAAATCGATCATCAAATCGTCAGCGACGCCAAAGCGAGCCCGCTCTATAAACCATTCACGCGATTCCCCGATTCGATAGCGGCGTCAGACCGAGCCCGCCTCGCGCAAGCGGCCCAGGAGATTCTCGCCGCGCAAGTCATCCCGGCCTATCGCCAGCTGAAAGATATCTTTATCAATGATTACTTACCCGCGGCAATGGATCCTGTCGGGGTCTGGCAGCTGCCCAACGGCGCGGCGCTGTACGCCCATGCCGTGCGCCAACACACGACGACAAATTTGACACCCAAGGAAATTCACGAGCTCGGCTTGAACGAAGTGCGGCGCATCCGCGCCGAGATGCAGAGTCTGATCGATAAGATAGGATTCAAGGGTTCATTCGCCGAGTTCGCCGCCTTTCTACGCCGCGAGCCAAAATTTTATTTCCGAAGCGAGAACGAACTGCTCGACGCCTATCGGGCGATGAGCCGGCGTATCGACCCGGCACTCGTGAAACTTTTTCGCACGCTCCCGCGCATGCCCTACGGTATCGATCCCATCCCCGCCAACATCGCGCCCGACAGCCCGGCGGCTTATTACCGCGGCCCGGCGGCAGACGGTTCGCGCGGCGGAACATTTCTCGTGAACACTTTTAAACCCGAGATTAGGCCCAAGTATGAAATGATGGCACTGACGCTGCACGAGGCGGTGCCGGGACATCACCTGCAGATCGCGCTGGCCATGGAGCAGCAAGGCGTGCCCAACTTTCGCCGCTATGGCGGCTACACCGCGTTCGTCGAAGGCTGGGCGCTTTATGCCGAGTCCCTCGGCGAGGAGATGGAACTGTACGATGATCCGTATTCGAAGTTCGGCCAGCTCATTTATGAAATCTGGCGCACCAGCCGGCTGGTCGTCGACACCGGCATGCACTACCTGCGCTGGGACCGGCAGAAAGCGATCGACTTCATGGTCGAAAACACTGTCAAACACGAACTGGAAGTTGCGGCTGAAATCGACCGCTACATCGTCTGGCCCGGCCAAGCGCTCGCCTACAAGATCGGCCAGCTGAAAATTTCTGAACTACGAAGCAAAGCGAAACTGGCATTGGCCGACAAGTTCGATATCCGCGACTTCCACGACGAGTTGCTCAAAGACGGTCCGCTGCCGCTCGATCGGTTGGAGAGTAAGATCAGTGCGTGGATCGACAATCAGAAAATGCGATGAATTACAGCACCGTCATTTTCGATTTGTTCGGCACCTTGGTTAACGACTTCATGTCGGCGGCGGGTCAAAGTCACGATGAACTCGCGGCGATACTCGGCGTGCCTTATGAACCCTTCATGAAACAGTGGCGCGAGATAACCGGACGACGGACGATGGGAGAGTTTCAGACTGTCGAGGCCAGCATAGAACATGTCTGCAGCGCACTCGGTGTCACGGTAAATGGGGAACAATTGGCCAAGGCCGTGGAGTTTCGCTTGGACTACACCCGGCGTGCTCTCGTGCCTAGGCCAGATGCCATGGCAACATTAGCTCAACTGAAACACACCGGCTTCAAGGTCGGCTTGCTCAGCAATTGTTCCATCGAGATTCCCATCCTCTGGCCGGAGACCCAATTCGCCGACCTGTTCGATTCCACAGTCTTCTCTAGCCGCGAACGAATCAAGAAACCGGCGCCGGAAATCTACCACCTCGCTTGCGAGCGCCTGGGCGTGGGACCTGAAGAATGCTTGTACGTGGCCGACGGAGAAAATCACGAGCTAAAGGCTGCCGCGGAAGTCGGCATGAGCCCAGTGTTAATCCGACCCACGTCACACGAACCTCGCGGTGAATTGCGCCAGGAAGCGAGAGAGTGGCAAGGGCCAAGTATTTCTGCGTTATCCGAAGTGTTGGAACTTGCCGGCATGAATCGCAGATCATGAACTCCCAACAGCAAACTGTTAGAGAGTAAAACGACAACTTTCCGTAATCTGGATACCATCACTATTGGCGACGCCAGAAAAGCCGACTTGCCCGCCATCGTCGCGCTATCTACAACCCCGGGCGATTTGGCGCGCATCGCGAAGCTAGACGGCGTGGAGCGAGATCTGATAATTGTCGGGCAGCGCGTTGTTCCTTGGCGCAAGACCGGAATTCGCGAGGTGTGAGAAATCACACATCCTCGCAACCCCGATTTCATGGAGAAACCTAATCGCATCATCGACTTCGAACCTAAAGAGCGCATCCTTGCGAAAGCAAAGCAATACGTCGAATCCGTCGAACTATTCCTCAACGAGCGCGATCAAGCGATTCCCTTGCTCTTGAGAGCCCTCAAGCACGCTGACGGGGAGCTCAAAGCTGAAATACTCTTTCTGCTCGGCACTTTCGCCAAAGAACAAAGCATTGGGCCGTTGTACGAGATCATGACCGATGGCACGGAAGTCGAAGAAATCCGCCAACACGCTGCGATCCAGATGAGCGTCATGGGTCCATTATTGAAAGATCCACAATCGTTGATCGACAAGCTCCTCAAGGATATCGCAAGCGCGGATGCCGATCTGAGACTCCACGCAACCTTCGCCTTGGGATGGAAGGGAAACGTTGAGGCTGGGATTCCTCTGATCGAGCGGCTCTATGACAGCGACGATCGTGTTCGGCAAACGGCGGTGAATGCGCTGTGCAATCTTCGCGACGATAGAATCCTGCCGCTGCTGCTGGAACGGCTGGAGCACGGCGATTCAGAGCAAAAGCACTGCATCCTGCTCAACCTCTGGCGCTTCACTGCGAAACGGCAAGAAGTTATCGACGTCTACTTGAAATGCCTGCAATATGACAACCCCGACATGCGCTTCGACGGGTTGGCCTGTTTGGGGCTGTTAGTCGAGGTGCGAGATCACATCCAAGTTTACAGAAAACTCCTCAAAGATCCGGACCCGAGAATTCGCGGCTTGGCTATAAAAAGACTTCACGAAGACGCGAGCGACGCGGCATTGCAATCGTTTCCAAGGGAGATTGAAGCCCTGCTCGATGATCCTGATATGGAAGTGAAACGAGCAGCGCTAAAGATTCTCACAAAGCGTGTGTGAGTCCACGCGTCAATTGGTTTTATTTGGTGCTTTTTTGCTTCAGAGTTTAATTATCCGCAAGGCCGAAGTTCAAGATGCCGCTAGCCTCGTCGCGGCAGAGCAAGAAACCGCACGGACACCAGGCCTGCTCGTGTCTCGTCCCCATGAACTGACTCGCGCAGCGTTCGAGCAAAAGATCGTCGACCTTTCCAAGCTTGGCCGTTATGTCGTCGTGGAGAAGGACGGCAGAATCGTCGGTCATGCTCTGTTGGACCCGATGCGTCTCGAAGCAATCTCCCATGTCTTTAGGCTCACGATCGTCGTCCATGCTAATTTTCTCGAGCAAGGAATCGGCTCGGCTCTCATGCGCGATCTCTTGGATTGGGCCGAGCAAACCCCAGCGGTTGGCAAGATCGAGTTGCTCGTCCGCGCGACCAACGCGCGCGCGATTCGACTCTATTCGAAGCTGGGATTTGTTGAAGAAGGCCGATTCAGAAACCGCGTGCGTTTGCCGGATGGGCGCTTTGTCCATGATGTCAGCATGGCATGGTTCCCGACAAACCGGCATTTTTAAAATGGTCCACTGGCCGCGAGACACCTTCCGATCTTGTTCCGTATCCTCGACGCGGTATGTTAATCTTCGGCGAGCCAGCAATTCGATATAGAAGGTAAGCAAGCATGCCACACAAGCCACCGGAAACTTTTGATCAGCCTCAGGGCTTTTTGTCCCTTGCCAAAAACGTCGGCATCAAGGACACCACGCTCGACTTAACCGTCATTTATTCCACCGTCCGCGCGCGCGCGGCGGCGATGTTTACGCGCAACCGTTTTCCCGGTGCGCCGGTGATCGTTGGTCGAAAACATATCGCCAACGGTTTTGTCCAGGCCTTGGTGATCAACAGCAAGAACGCCAACGTCGCCATGGGCAAACAGGGCATCGAAAATGCTGTTGAGACCTGCCGCATCGTTGGCGCAGAACTCGGCATCGATCCTTACGACGTGCTGCCATTCTCCACCGGCGTCATCGGCCGGCCGTTGCCGATGGATAAGATTCGCGCGGGCTTGCATGGCATCAAGAATGAATTGCAGCCGGACAATCTGAAACTCGCCGCCGAAGCGATCATGACCACCGACATGTATCCGAAATACATCTCCGTGCAGATTGGCAAGGCGACCATCGCCGGCATCGCCAAAGGCGCCGGCATGATCGAACCGAACATGGCAACCATGTTGGTTTATCTAATGACCGATGCGGAATTGCCGAAGACGGCGATGCGGCCGATGCTCAAGAGAGTCGTCGATCGCACGTTTAACAGCATGAGCATCGACACCGACACCAGCACGAGCGACACGGTCGTACTGATGGCCAACGGACTCGCCGGCAACGTGAGGCTGCCGCAATTTGAAAAAGGTCTTTTAGAAGTCTGCGAATTTCTTACACGCGAAATCGCCCGCAACGGCGAAGGCGTGACCAAACTCATCACAGTCGACGTGAGAGGCGCGAAGAGCCCAATGCAGGCGAAAAAAGTCGCCAAGCTCGTTGCCAACTCGCCGCTGGTCAAAACCGCTGTGTACGGTTGCGATCCCAACTGGGGCCGAGTCATCATGGCGGTTGGCAAGAGCTTCGATCCGAGCATCGATCCGGCCAAGACTACAATCCGCTTCGGCGACACCAGTGTCTTCAAAAAAGGTTTGCCAGTGGACTGCGATCTCGAAGCGCTGCGGAAATATTTAAGTCAGCCCGAAGTTTCCATCGGCGTCGAGCTCGGGATCGGCAAAGCGGCGGCGCGCGTCTGGGGCTGCGATCTCACCGAAGGCTACGTCAAAGAGAACGCTTACTACACGACGTGAATTAGGTCGTGCTCGTGGCTCGCGTTCGTGTCGGAAAACTCTCAATCCGATCAAACGCAATTGAGAAGGAATCGTTTCATGAATCAACAGCTAGCCAACTTTTTGTTGAAGGGCGGCCGCCTGATCGATCCGGCAGCCAACCGAGACGGACTATTCGACGTATGCGTGCGTAACGGCAAGATTGAAGCGATAGGCAAAAATCTCACCTCCAGTGGCTTTACTGTCCTCGACGTTAAAGATCAAATTGTCACGCCGGGATTGATCGACGTCCATCTCCACTTGATGAAAGGTCTTGGCGCCTTCGGCGTCGACCCGGATATTTTCGGCGTCGGCTCGGGCGTGACCACCGTCGTCGACGCCGGCAGCGCGGGGCACACGCTGCTCAATGTCTTTCGCAACTACGTCACCGACAACGCCAAGACACGTGTGTTGAATTACATCAATCTCTCGACGCTCGGCGGCGTGAGCGGGCCAGGCTATACCATTCTCGCTGATCCGCGATTAATTGATGAGGCGAAGATCGAGCAGGCGGTCGAAGCCAATCGCGATATCATCGTCGGCATCAAGATCATGGCCACCGGCGGCGCGCTGGGCGCACAAGGGTTGAAACCGCTGGAGCGCGCGCGCAAGCTCGGCGATGAGCTAAAAATTCCGCTGTTGGTTCACATCGGCGAGAGCTGGAGCAAAGGGACCGAACCGGTTGCCGTCGGCGACGTGCTCAAGTATTTACGCGCTGGCGATATCGTCACCCACATGTTCACCGTCCATCCCGGCGGCCTGCTCGACGGCAACGGTAAGCTCTGGCCGCAGGTGCGCAACGCCAAAGCGTCCGGCGTGCTGATGGACGTCGGCCACGGTCTGCATAATTTGAATTTCGATGTCGCCCGCAAAGTGCTCGATCAAGGGATCCATCCCGACGGCGTCTCCACCGACGGCCACCGCGGCAACCGCGCCGGCCCGGTGTACGATCTACCGACGACCATGGCGAAGCTCATGGCCTTGGGATTTTCGTTAAACCAAGTAATCGAAATGGCGTCCACAAACGCGGCGAGACTGCTCGGCAAAAGCGGCAAGCTAGGGACGCTGCGCGTCGGTGACCAAGCGGAAATTTCAGTCTTGAAAATCGAAGACCGCGACTGGAAAGCCGTCGACTCACAAAAAGGTATGATCCCCGCGCGCCAAACTATCACGCCCGTCTACGCCATCCGCGGCGATACCATCTACGAGCCGCTGCCGGTCGCAAGACCGTAGGAATATTTCATCGCAAAGAACACAGGGAACGCAAAGTTAATAAAAGCAGAGCGACTGGGAGAATTCACCGCACAATTTTCGAACGAACCGCCGGCACAAATAAACGGAGCATTTCGCCTACGGGGTATTAACCCCGTACGCGACTAAAGGGGATGCTCGCCCCCTTTGGATTCCCCATTTAATTGGTCCCCGCAGCAAGCTGCGGGGAATTATTGGATTAAACGAGGCCACTTCAAGGGCGGGGTACAATCCGCCCCTACGATTCAGAAATCTTTTTTGCGTACTTTGCGGTTAAACAATCTTAACGTCGTCGTCGCGTCGTCGTCGAGCCAAAGATCGATCCCAACACACCTCGGATAATCTCTCTGCCGACTTGGCTGCCGATCGCATGGGCGGCGCTTTTCGCCAACGCTCCCGCCAATTTGCCAGCCTGATCCTGCCATCCTCCGCTTTGCGCTGGCGCCTGTCCCGCTTCCGCCTGAGGCGCGCGGGCTTTCAGCATTTCATAGGCCGACTCGCGGTCGACAGTTTTTTCATAGTGACCGTACAACGTCGATTGTTTGACCACTTGCTCTCGCTCGCTGGCCGCGAGCGGCGGCAGCTGGCTTTGCGGCGGGTAGATCAGCGCGCGGTCGACAACGTTAGGTTGGCCTTTCTCATTGAGAAACGACACCAGCGCCTCGCCGACGCCGAGCTCGGTGATTGCGCTTTCGACATCAATATCGGGATTCTGCCGAAATGTTTGTGCCGCCGCTTTCACCGCCTTCTGGTCGTGCGACGTGAACGCCCGCAGCGCATGCTGCACGCGATTGCCTAACTGGCCAAGCACCACATCCTGGACATCGAGCGCATAGTGCGTGACAAAGTAGACGCCGACGCCCTTGGAGCGAATCAAGCGAATCACCTGCTCGACTTTCTCAAGCAGCGCGGCGGGCGCGTCATCGAACAACAGATGCGCTTCATCGAAAAAGAATACCAACTTGGGTTTCTCCGGATCGCCGACCTCCGGCAAGCGCTCGAACAATTCGGAGAGCAACCAAAGCAAGAACGTCGCGTAAAGTTTCGGCGCGTTGGTCAGCTTGTCTGCGCTGAGGATGTTGATGACGCCGCGGCCAGATCCATCGGTTTGCATCAAGTCTTCCAAGTCGAGGGCCGGCTCGCCGAAGAATTTGTCGCCGCCCTGCTCTTCCAGCGCCAACAGACCGCGCTGGATCGCACCGATGCTTGCGGCCGAGACATTACCGTATTGGGTTTTGAACTGCGCCGTGTTGTCACCGACGAACTGGAGCATGGCGCGCAAGTCTTTGAGATCGAGCAACAACATCCCGTTGTCGTCGGCGATTTTGAACACCAGCGTGAGAACACCGCTTTGAGTTTCGTTAAGGTTTAGCAGACGCGCCAACAGCAGCGGCCCCATATCGGACACCGTTGTCCGCACCGGATGGCCCTGCTCACCATACAGGTCCCAAAAGACGGTTGGGAAGCCGGCCCATTGAAAATTCTTGACGCCGAGCTGCGCGACGCGCTCGCTAACCTCGGGGTCGGCGCCTCCGGGCCGGGCGATGCCCGAAAGATCGCCTTTGACATCGGCCATGAAAACCGCCACACCGTTCTGGCTGAGTTGCTCCGCGATCACGCGCAAGGTTACGGTTTTGCCGGTTCCGGTGGCGCCCGCGATCAGCCCATGGCGGTTCGCCATTCGAAGCAACAAGCCGCATTGTTTTTTTCCTTGGGCTAACAGCAACTCGGTGGCCATGGTCGGAACCTCCATTATTTCAGCAACTTATGAAGTCGTATGAGTTCGCGTCTGCTTGAGAAATTTAGTCAATTCATATATAAACCACATACAGCGTGAATGAAATCTCTGACTCACGCGTCCAAGTCACCAGAATGAATCAGTTGAATCGTGTCGAGTGGAGGGCGATACGGTCATCGTTTTGTTCCAAAATTAACCACATGTATTCACGAAGGGGGATTACTGAATGAAACGTTTTCTGGCCGTACTAGTTGCTTCGATGTTTCTTACCTCGGCGGCTTACGCCGCGGATGCCACGAAAGAAGAGAAGAAAGCTGATGCTAAAGCCACGAAGGAAACCAAAAAGGCTGAAGCCAAGAGCAAAGGCGACGCGGTGAAGGCTGAAGGCAAAGCCAAGGGCGCAGATACCAAAGCCGGCGCCATGGGTGATGAGAAGAAATCAGAGAAGGCTAAGGTTAAAACCGATGAAAAGGCGAAAGGCGAAGAAAAGAAGGCTAGCAAGTAAACTTTTCATCTCGTATCGTATCGATCGAGCAAGGTGGCCCTCCCCATCTTGCTCGATATTTTTTGCCCGCTATTTTTGCGAATCCCACGCACAGCCCCTCATACACGAAACAGAGCTTTAATCACGCGTCGGGCCCCCAAGCTATTCCCCCCCCAGCGGTTTTTTCTTGAGCCTCTAACCGCGCTGCGCTATAAAATTGAATCGAGCAGAAATTTCTAGCGTCCAATCGAGTAGATTGCTGATCGCGCTGATGGGAGGGCAGCGTGATCGCGCCACAACATTAACCCGCAAACCAAATACGGAGGACTCATCGATGAAAAAATTACTCGGTTTATTAATTGCTAGCGCGTTTCTCGCCGCTAGTTCGATGGCGTTGGCCAAGGATTATCAGGTTACCGGGCCAGTGGTTGACGTCAAAGACGACGTGATCATTGTCAAGAAAGGCAACGATAATTGGGAAATCGCCCGCGACAAAGACACCAAAGCTACTGGCGAAATCAAAAAAGGCGATAAAGTCATGATCAAGTACAAAATGATCGCCACCAGCATCGAGGGCAAGCAAGCTCCGAAAGGCAAGACCGACGACAAAATGAAAGTCGACGCCAAAGCTAAGACCAAGTAGGTTTCGACACAAACCTTCCCTCTCTCCGCTGCAACGGGCCGCCCAGCACGGCCCGTTGCTGTTTTCGCTGGCTTTTCTTTTCCACGGACATTTGTTAACTTTGCCGAACCAAATCATCGAGGGATCAATGTACATGGATGCACGCCCGGAAGTGGTCATCGTTCATAGCTCGGATCTTCATTTAGGAACCGACGACAGTTTTAGCGACCGCGATCGCTTGGCGAACCTACCCAAAGTGCTCGACACAGCATTATTAGTTGAGGCGAATGTCGTCCTGCTCGCGGGTGATTCATTCGATAATCACCGTCAACCCGTCGAGCTTCTTGAACGCGCCGCGCAGATTCTGCGCGATTACGCGAGACCGGTGGTGATCCTGCCCGGCAATCATGATCCACTGACGCCCGACTCCGTCTACCGCCGAGGCGGCCTCGGCGATGTCGCCAACGTCAGCATCCTCGGTCTGAATGCTGGCAAGGCCGTGTTGTTTCCGGAATTTGATCTGGAAATCTGGGGCCATGCCCATTTCGATTATACCGACATGTCGCCGCTGGCCAATCCGCATCCCCGCACGACCCGCTGGCAGCTGGCCGCCGCCCATGGCCACTATGTCGACGAAGCACGCGATCCCAATCGCATGATCGGCTCCTGGCTGATTCACCGCGAAGAACTGCTCGCCACCGGCGCCGATTACGTCGCGCTGGGCCACTGGAATCAGTCCACACCGGTGGGCAACGGGGACGTCAACGCGCATTACTCGGGATCACCGGAATATACTGGAACGGTCAACGTAGTCCGGTTCAAAAAAGACGGCACCGTTGAAGTGAGCAAGGCCCAACTGCGCTAGTTTGGCCGTCGATCGTCATACTGCCTGCACCCGGTCCACTTTGCATAAGCGCGCAAAAACCAGCTAACGCATACGCTTCGCTTTCCGCTGTGATGCGAACCCTCATCCTCGCGACCCTGTCCATTTTATTCGCCGCGTTGAACGATTTCGCGATCGCCGCGCAGCGCAGCAGCGGCTCTTTCGATGAGCGCACGGTCGCAGGATTTTATCGCGGCAAAGTCGTGCGCATCGTCGTCGGCTTTCCGCCGGGCGGAGGGGCCGATGTCTACTCGCGCTTGATCGCGCGTCATCTCGGCCGCTTCATTCCAGGTAACCCGACGCTCGCTGTCACCAACATGCCTGGCGCCGGAAGCATGATTGCCGGCAACTACATCTATAACAGCGGCGCCAAAGACGGCACCGAAATCGGCATGCTCAACGGCGCGGTGATTCTCGAACAGCTTTTCGACAATGCCGCGGTTCATTTCGACATGGCCAAGTTTCGCTATCTCGCCGTGCCGGTCAATGAAACCTACGTGATGATTGTGACTCGGCGGTCAGGCGTCACGAAGTTCAGCGATTTGCTGGGAGCGAATTCCAAGCAGATGAATCTCGGCGCCATTCCTAACTCGACCTTGGAACATGCGCCGACCTTGCTGCGCGATGCGCTCAATGCCAATTTGAAAGTCGTATCGGGCTACAAAGGCAGCGCGGACATTCGCCTCGCCGTCGACTCCGGCGAGGTCGGCGGATTTTTTAATCCATGGAGCACGGTCAAACCGAGCAGCCCGGATAAGTTCAAGAGCGGCGAATGGTCAGTGCTCGCCCAGCTCACGGACCAGCCGCTGCGCGATCTGCCATCGAGTAATATCCCATCGATTCCCGACCTGACCAAAGATGAAAGCCAGCGCATGTTGCTCCGCTACGGCACCAGCGCGCCCAATCAGTTCGGCAAAGTCTATATGCTGCCGAGAACCGTTCCCGGCGACCGCGCCGCCGCGTTGGAAGCAGCGTTCGCCAAAACTCTCGCCGACAAATTTTTCTTGAGCGACGCGGAAAAAGGCAAACTTGAGATCACACCGATTTACGGCGAGACAATTATACAAATCGTCACCGACTTCCTCGCCATGCCGTCCGCCATCAAGGAAAGACTGAAGCGCTCGATCAAGCCACGCGGTTAATTCCGAATCATCCCACGTCACAGCAACGGCAAATCTTACCGCGTAATGACACTGTCATGCTCACACGAGTGTAAGCTTTGTATACACAGATGCCTCGCGTAAGCGCCTGAAACGGTGTGCCTTTTCTCAGCGTTTTTGCCGAACGCAAAATTGTCAAGTTATCTTACAAATGCCTCGTTAGCGCCCTAGAATTTACTCAATCAATTCAGCGATTTCAATTTTGGCACCGAAAATGCGTCATTCTGCGCTCGATAGCTAAACAAACCGCCAAAAGGGTAAGTACTTATGCAAGATACCAAAAAGCTGATCACTGCTTGCTTGGTCGTAGTTGCCATTATGTGCATGACAAAAATCTCTTCGGCCAGTCCAGCTCTGGGGCCACAGCCTTGGGGGTTGTTTGGGTTTGATGGCGTCGGAACTCCGGCAGTTACGTGCCTCCCTACCGAGTGTACTCAGATCAGTGCAAACGCATTTTACCTGGGAGACGCACCTTGGACATTTACCGGATTTGGCTTCCTGATCGTCCAGGATGCTTTCTTGATTGGCGATCAGTTCGAGGTGTTCGATAACGGCGTCGACATCGGCGACACCTCCACACCGATCGGCTCGGGCAATTGCGGTATCGATCCCGATCTATGTTTCGAGAATGACAACGTTAGCAAAGGTATCTTCCCCCTGCTTGACGGTATCCATTCTTTCACGATGACACAGATCGCCGGAACAGCTGGCGCGGCTTACTTATGTGTCAGTACGAGTCGCGAGAGTTGCTCTCCGGTGCTGGCACCGGAGCAGGTACCCGAACCGACGTCCATGATCCTTCTCGGATTAGGTCTCGCCGGAGCGTTCTATTGGGTCCAGCGGCCCCGGCTTAGCAAGGTGTTGGTCCTGATTGCGCGCCAACGCCAGCGACGTTGACCGTGGCGCAGCTCCCGACAACGGAAAATGCTGATCTCGCGTCGCAGACCAACTTTTCTTAGGCCATGACATGCGTTGATTGTCTCAATATATCCAGTGCGCGCGTAAAAATGTCTTCCAAACTACGAAGCTGACGAAGAGCACGAAGAACGGGGAACCGGCTTGGCAATGCCACCGGATCACAACGGGTTACTTCTTCCTTCGTGCTCTTCCTGAGCTTCGTAGCGCAATTTTGTAAGGGTCGACCTCTGAGCGATATCGAAGTTGCTATAGTTCGCTTGACCGCCGCAACTGCCTTTTGGGTCTAATCCAGCGAGCCCGCGTGCGCAAAATCGACAGGGGCAGCGGGATTTGTGTCGACGACATTTCCTTCTACGCCGGTAGCAGCAAGCGCGCCTCATCTGCATCCACGACCGGATTCTTCGGGCGCTTGCGCTCGAGCACACGGATCACTTCGGTGGCCGCGCCCCATTCGCCGCGCTCGGTCGCTTCCAACGTTAGCGCGCCTATATGCGGCGTCCACAGCACGTTGTCCAACTTGAACAGTGGATGATCTTTTCTTGGCGGCTCGTCGGCGATCACGTCTAACGCCGCGCCCGCGATTTTTTTCTGCTGCAACACCTGGCATAGCGCGTCCTCGTCGACGATGCCGCCGCGCGCCGCGTTGATCAAATAAGCCGACGGTTTCATCAGCGCCAGTTCATTCGCCCCAACCATGCCCCGGGTCTCACGATTGAGCGGGCAATGAATCGTCACGAAGTCCGCATCGGCGAGCAGCTCGCTCAAACTCAACCATTTTCCACCGAGTGCCGTGACGTGGAACTCCGGAATGTACGGGTCGTAGACCAGTAAATCCATTTCAAAAGCGCGAGCGCGCAGCGCCATGCGCGCGCCGATGTTGCCCATGCCGACGATGCCGAGCGTCTTGCCCGCGAGCTCCGTGCCGATAAATTTCAGATAATCACTCCAACGGTTTTCTTTGACCGCGCAGTCAGCCGCATGGGTGTGGCGCACCAGAGCGATCAATTGGCCGAAGACTAATTCGGCGACCGACACCGAGTTGCTACCGGGCTGGTTTGTCACCCAAACTTTTAACTCCTTCGCGGCCTCGAGATCGACCCGCGACGGGTCGACGCCGACGCCGGTGCGTGAGATGATCTTTAACCGCCCGTCGCTTTTTTCCATCTGCTCACGGGTAATTTTGCCCTTGCGGCTGATCACGCCATCCACCCGAACCACTTCCAACTCCCAGCGCTCGGGCTCGACCCACGGATTGACAACCACCAGCTCGACACGCTCACGCAGCCACTTGAGCACTTCCGGTTGGAACTCTTCGACTAACACTCGGCCTAGCGACATGTATTTATCCTCCGCTCATTCCAAAATGAATGGCCCCATTCTAAACGCGCCCGGCGCGGAATGCCACGGCGAATCAAGTCAAATCGCAAGCGGGGTTTGAACCCCGCTCGCGACCAAAGGGGATGCTCGCCCCCTTTGGTAACCCCATTTAATTGTGCCCGCCGCAAGAGGCGGGGTTAGATGGAATCAATCGTCTCAGCAACCGCGAATAGAGTTGCTTCAGCACCCGATACCGCTATACTAGCGGCGACTTCCTGTCTGACGATCGTACCACAAATGAAAATTATCTCTCACCGCCGAGTGTCATTTATTCTAATCGTGCTAGCAGTTTTCATCGCCGCGCCGCAATTCGCCGCGGCGGAAAAAATCAGGCTCGCGCTACCGTCGCGGTCGATGGGTTATCTGCCGATGTTCGTCGCCATGCATCGGGGTTTTTTGAAAGACGAGAACCTCGACTTAGAGCTGCCGGCGATGTTGCCGAACATCGCCCACAACGCGCTGTTAAGCGGCGATGTCGAATACCACGGCGTCGCCGATTCCGCGCTGCGTCTGGCCGCCAAGGGTGCACCGCTCAAAACGATATTTTTCGGCGCACGTTTGCCGAACTATTTCTTGATGGCGAAACCGAATATCAAGTTGGTCAGCGAACTGCGCGGCAAATACGTCGCGGTCAGCCGCTTCGGCGGGACCACGGACTTGGCCGCGCGGGTGGCACTGCAACGCAACGGACTCGACCCGCAAAAAGATGTCGTGCTGATCATGATCGGTCTCGGCAACACCCGTAACGCCGCGCTCATGGCTGGATCGGTGGACGCGAACATCGCCAATCCGCCGGACAATTCGATGCTCAAGCAAAAGGGCTTTCGCGAGTTGTTGTTTCTCGGCGACGCCATCGAGTTTCCCAGCAACGGGTTTAGCACCACTGAGCGCAGGCTGGCGGAGCATCGTGATCAGGTGATGCGCTTGCTTCGGGCATTTTATCGCGGCCTGCTGTTCTCCCGCGACAATGCCGAGGACACAACTAAAATCGTCGAGCGCGAATGGAAACTCGATCCGGCCACGGCGCGGGACTCCTATTTATCGATCATGAAGGCGGCGAGCCGCGACGGCGCATCCTCGGACGCTGGACTTAGAGTGCATGTGAAATTAATGCAGCAAGCCGACAAAACCATCGGCGATGTTGCGCTCAATCGGATGGTCGACTTCCGCGTACTCGAAGAGGTGCGCCGGGAAGTTTCTCGTTGAGGGTAGCGATGATGAAAGTATTTACCCTATTTGCCCTATTCGTCCTAGTCCCCGTTGGAGCTCCGGCGGAAACCGTCCGCACTGTGGTGCCGCGCGCAACGCTCAACTACTTGAGCATCCCGGTAGCGGAAGCCAGAGGCTTTTTTCGCGACCAAGGTCTGGAGAACGAAACCGTCGTTATTCCCGGCGCCACCGCCATCGCCGCGTTGGTCAGTGGCAACGTCGACTACAGCGGCGCCGGCGGCACGGGCATGCGCGCGGCGTTGCGCGGCGCGCCGATCAAGGCGGTGATGTTTCAGACCGAAAAAGTGACCTGGTATTTGCTAGCTGCCGCCGACGTTCAGAAAATTTCCGATCTCAAAGGCAGACGCGTCGCCGTTGGTACCGTCGGTGACACTCAAGACAGCTTGATTACCATGCTGGTCGAACGCGAAGGACTGGCCAGCCGCGATATCACGCGCATTGCGATGCCGTCGCGCAACACCACTAATACCATTCTTTCCCTCAAGACAGGGGCCTTCAGCGCCGCGGTGGTAAACGCCGATGAGTCACTGCTCGGCGAGAAAGAAGGTCTGCGCACGCTCGCCTTCGTCGGCGATCTGTTCCCGTTTCCCTTTCAAGGCTTCATGGCGAGCGACAAAATGATCGCGGAAGCCCAATGAGATCAAAAAGTGGCTGCGCGCCATGGCGCGCTCTTTGATGTTCATCCGCGAGCGGCCTGAAGAAGCGGCCGACATCGCTCTGAAAAAATTGCCCATGGGCAACATGAGCCGCCCATTGGTCGTCGAGGGCATCCGCCGTTTTGCCAAGGCGCTGCCGGACGGCGTCCCTGGCCTGCCTTCGGCGCAAGGCATCAAGAACTTGATCGAGTTCGATGTCAAGGCGCCGCTCAAACTTAAAGAAGAGGTCGCGCCGGAGAAAGTCATGAGTCTGAGATTGATGCGCGAAGTCAAAGAAGAGTTGGAGAGCAAGCGCTAATCCAGAGAGGAAATTTCTCAATGAGCCGAAACTTCGTACCTAGCATCGTGTTGCTAGCGTTGTTAATGACCGGTGGCAACGCTGGCGCCGCCAAAGTTTCCGTGCTCATCGATTTCGATCCTAAAAGCGCTGAGCAAACCGTGATTGTCGAAAGTATCGCCGCCGATCATAAAGGCATGCTCTACGCCTGCGACCGCGTCAGCGGCAACGTCTGGCGCATCGATCCAAAGAATCCCAAACTGGTCGTCGTGGGCCGGGTTCAAGAGCGCGACATCGGCGGCAAAAAAGTCCGCGCCGATGTTTCCGGTATCGTCTTCAACCAAGCCGGCGATCTTTACCTTACCGCCGGAGGTTTCAACGAAGTGTTGCGCATCCGCGGGCGCAATCTCGATCCCGACGATCCGGCTATCGCTCAGACCTTCGCAATCGAAACCGAGGGCGCCAACGGCATCGGCTTCGACAAGAACGGCAATCTTTATGTGACCGGCGGGAGAAACGGCAGAATCTATCGCACCGGCCCCGAAGGCGGCAGAGCCCAAGTGATCGCGCAGATCGCCGCACACACGCGCATTCTCCCCGATGGCAAAGCCGAGCAAGCACTGACAGCCAACGGTATCGTCTTCGACAAGCAAGGCACCACGCTTTACATCACCGACACCGCGCGGGGCGCGATTTGGAAGCTCGCCATCGGCAACGATGGCAAAGCCGGACAACCGGCGCTAATGACGCAAAGCGCCCTGCTCGAAGGCGCGGATGGCCCGTCCTTCGATCCCCAAGGCAACCTGTGGGTCGCCGCCAACGAGCGCAACGCCGTGGTTCTCGTGCAACCGGATGGGCGCGCGTTCGACGTGCAAAAAAACGCCAGCCAAGGGCCCCTTGAGTTCCCAACCGCCGTGGTCTTCGTCGAGGCCACCGCATACGTCAGCAACTTCGACACGCCGCGCCGCGATAATCTAGCGGCGGATGGCAAGACTTCCATTGACGGCATCGGCGCGTCGATCGTCAAGATCGAACCGTAAAACGTATATGAACCGATCCAGACTTATAAGTTTTTTACTAGTCTTCTATATCCTACTAGTGCTTTTCTTCAGTTTCCTTCCCGCCCACGCCCAGGAGAAGAAAAACCTGCGCATCGTTTTCGTCAGCCTCTCCTGGAACAACCAGCTTCCCTACCGCATCGCCATCGCCAAAGGCTTTTTCAGAGAACAAGGCCTCACCGTTGAGCAAATCTTCGTGCGCGGTGGACCGACGGCGATCGCGGCCCTCGTGTCCGGCAACGTGGAGTTTGGCAGCATTGGCGGCGCCCAGGCACCGATTCGCAGCAACGCCCGCGGCCTCGACCTGCACATCCTCGCTTCGCTATCCAACTATACAAACTACACGCTCCTTGGCGACAAAGAAGTCAAAGGCATCGAAGAGCTGCGTGGTAAGATCATCGGTGTCACCGGCGCCGGCGCTTACTCCGATTTCGCGATCCGAATATTTTTGAAGAGACACAACATCGACCCTGACCGCGATGTCACGCTCCGCGCCATTGGCGGCACCGCGTTGCGCGCCATCGCCCTCGAGCGAGGCGTCATCAACGCCGCGCCATTCACGGCTGAGGACACCGTCAGGCTCCTCGACAAAGGTTTTCCGATGATCGTGAACCTAAACGAGGCGCTGAGAATTCCCCAGAGTATTCTGGTTACGCGCGGCGAAATGCTGCAAAAATATCCCGAGACCACGAAACGCTTTCTGAAGGCTATGATCCTCGGCATGCAGGTCGCCATGCACAACAAGAAAGAAGCGATCCAGATAGGCCTCGCCAGCGGTCTTCCCGGTGAACCTGAGCTGATTAACCGCTCCTACGATCTTTTCAGCCCCGGGTACGCCGCCGATCTTTCCGTCGCCCACGACGGCATCCAGATCATGCTCGACGAAGACCAGCGGGCCGGCCTCGTCGACAAAAAATTCACCCTCGATCGAGTCATCAACGACCGGATCTTAAAGCAGGCGCAGCAGGAATTGAAAAGCGAGGGGCGGCTCAGGTAAAACCATTCCAGTAATGCGGTTAAGTTTAGAGGGGCTTCAGGCGTTCTTGTGAAGCACGGCTGGGAGATTGCACCGCCGAGGCGCGGAGTGCACGGAGTAAAGAGTTTTTGATCAAGAAATTATCCGAACTCTGCGAACTCTGCCCCTCTGTGGTGAATTCTTCTCAACAGGAAACCCGGAATAACCAGTTTAGAAAGGATATTCTATGACTTCCGAACTAAGGGTCGGTATCCCCTACACGGTCGACACCGGCGAGAAGCTGGTCAACGAGACGTTCGGTCCAAACAATATTCGCCGGCGTAAGACCGGAGAGCACCGGCTGATGCCCATGACCGTGCGCAATGGGCGCTTGCTCACCGGCCAGCTTGCGCTGGAAAAGCACGGATTTGTCTTTGTCGAGCATCAGACCAGAGTGGCGAACTTCTTCGACCCGGCGGAGCTGACCTCGGTGTACTATCCGGAGATCGAGCAATTGATCAAACGGGAATCGGGCGCGTCCCGGGTGGTGATTTTCGATCACACGCTGCGTTCGGGCGACGAAGCCGAGCGCGAGGAAAAGCTGATCCGCGAACCGGTGCTGTCGGCGCACAATGATTATACCGAATGGTCGGGACCGAACCGTGTGCGCGAGTTTCTCCCGGACGAAGCGGAAGAGTTGCTGACGCGCCGCTTCGCGATCATTCAAGTTTGGCGCGCGATCAACAAGCCGATCCAAGCAAATCCCCTCGCCCTCGCCGATGCCGAGAGCGTAGCGATGAAAGATCTCGTCGTCGCCGAGCGCCGCTATCCGCATCGGGTCGGACAAACCTACCGGTTAAAGTACAATCCCAATCACCGCTGGTATTATTTCCCCGAGATGCGCCGCGATGAAGCGATGGTGTTTAAAGTTTACGACTCGGCAAAGGACGGCCGCGCCCGCTTCACGCCGCACACATCGTTTGACGACCCGTCGTCGCCGCCCACAGCCCCGGCGCGCCAGAGCATCGAAGTGCGCGCGTTCGCGTTCTTCACGTCCTAGTTTTTAAGCTCTTGAGACTTTTGTGTGGATGATGTGACACGTTCATAGTGATTTCTTCACCACGAAGATCACGAAGGACATGAAGGGTTCGGAAGATTAAGACTCCGAACTTCGTTCTTGTAGCCTGTGGTGAGCTTAGTCGAACCATGTCCTTCGTGCTGATAACATTTGCAGAGTAAACCCGGAAGAACCAGTTTTTAAATCGGCCGCGCAAGTTACATCAAAGAACATTCCCGGCGAAAATCTTTTCCTTTTCCCCCTTCAGGGATTCACAAGAGCGCCGACTCTGCTATAATCAGCAGTGAAAGTTAACCTACCGAAGTGTGAGCGATTGATCCGCTTTTGCTTTCATTCATTGCAGCATTGTGTATGTGATGCGCCGCCGTGGCGCGCCACACGAATCTACGGAGATTAGAAAAAACCATGTCTAAACCGATGCCAAAGGCCAATGCCGAACTCGACGAGAGTCAAGCCGTCGAGCCGAAGCCGAAACTCGCCGTGTCCGCCGCCGAAATGGGGGCGCGCCAACGGGAGATATCGGTCTCGGAATTTTTCACTAAAAATCGCCATCTGTTGGGCTTCGACAATCCGCGCAAGGCGCTGCTCACTTGCGTGAAAGAAGCCGTCGACAATGCGCTGGACGCCTGCGAAGAGGCGGGGATTCTGCCGGAAGTGACCGTCAAGCTCGACGTGGTGGCCAACGGCGGGGCGACGCCGGCGCCGAGCCAAGCGACTCGTTTCCGCATCACCGTGATCGACGATGGACCCGGCATCGTGCGCCAACAGATACCGCCGATTTTTGCCAAGCTGCTTTACGGATCGAAATTCCATCGTCTGCGGATGAGCCGCGGCCAGCAAGGCATAGGCATCTCGGCCGCCGGCATGTACGCCCAGCTCACCACCGGCAAGCCGGTGCAGATTATTTCGCGCACCAGTTCCCGTGCGCCGGCGCACTATTTTGAAGTTCAGATCGACACCAAAAAAAATGAGCCGCGCATTTTCGAGAACAAGAAGATCGACTGGGAAAACCATCGCGGTACCCAAGTCAGTCTCGAGATCGAAGGACGCTATCAAAAAGGACGCTCGTCGGTGGACGAGTATCTGGAGCAGACCGCGATCGCCAACCCCCATGTGAAACTCGTCTACCAGACGCCGGAAGGCGAAACCAAAGAATACCCGCGCACCATTGAAGAATTGCCGCCGCAGCCGCGCGAGATCAAGCCGCATCCTTATGGAATAGAATTCGGCATGATGCTCAAAATGCTGCACGACACCAAGAGCCACTCGCTGACGGGATTTCTGTCGAGCGAGTTCAGCCGGGTGTCGGCCAGCCTGGCGCAAGAAATCTGCAAAACGGCGAAGCTTTCGCCCGACACCAAGCCGAGAAATCTGCACAGCGCCGCCGCCGAAACCTTTTATAAGGCGATCCAAGCGACGAAAATCATGGCGCCGCCGAGCAATTGCATCTCGCCCATCGGCGAGACGGCAATTCTGCACGGCTTGTACAAACAGATCAAAGGCGATTTTTACACCGCGGTAACCCGCCCGCCCGCGGTCTACCGCGGCAACCCGTTCGTCATCGAAGCAGGCTTGGCCTTTGGCAAGGGACCGGAACAAGCGGCAGGCAAACCGCAGCAACCCGCCATGCCCCTCGCCGAGGGCGAGCAGCATGATGACGACAATGAATTGGCCCGGGTCATCCGCTACGCCAACCGCGTGCCGCTGCTCTACCAGCAATCAGCCTGCGCGACTTTCAAGGCCGTGCTCGACACCACCTGGCGCAACTACGGCGTGGCGCAGTCGCGCGGCGCGTTGCCGGCCGGGCCAATGGTCGTTTTCGTCCACATGGCGTCGGTCTGGGTACCGTTCACCAGCGAATCCAAAGAAGCCATCGCCGACTACGACGAGATCAGAAAAGAAATCAAGCTCGCGCTGCAAGAGTGCGGCCGGCGCCTCGGGGTTTTTTTAAGGCGCCGAGAGCGGGCCAAGAGCGAGTTTCGCCGGCGCAATATTTTCGAACTGTACATCGAAGAAGTCGTCGATGCTTGCGCCCGCTTAAAAGGCGGCAAGCTCGCCAAAGAAAAACTTAAAGCCCAGTTGCAAAAGATCGCCAGTAAACGCACCGGTGGCGAAAAGACCGACGAGATCCTCGGCCATGACGGCGGCGGCCCGGAAGGGTTGCCCCACTCGATCATCGTCACCGCCGACGGGATCGAAGGCGACGCGCCGGTTGTGCCGGCCATTCAGCAGAGCAATATCGAAGTTCAGCAAGAAGACGCGGCCGATGAGCCGGAACCGGCATTGCCAACGTTGGCGTTGAAAAAAACTAAAGCTGCGAGCAAGGGCAAAAATAAAGCGGCAAAAATTAGTCTGAAGCAGAGAGCACAATCCGCAAGCGCCAAGCAAATGACCTTGGCTTTCGAGAAAGGCAGCCAGAAGACAGGAAAGAAACATGGCGTCAAAAAAATCAAAAAATAATGGCGCGGTGGAAAAGAAACTGATCGGCGTCGCCGACGTCGTCATCAGCGCGGCGCAACGCAATCAGGACCCGGCGCTGTCGATTCCCGTGCGCAGTCTCGCCAACGTCAATTTCAACCAGAAGCGTGGCATCATCGAAATGGGCCGGCGCAAACAGGCACGGACCTTTTTCAACGTCGGCATGGCGAAAAAATTCATGCAGACGGTCCTGGTCGCCGACGCCCTTGCCGAATTGCAGCGCGCCAATCTCACCACTTCGCTGCGCGAAATTTATTACCGCACCAAGCATACGATCAAAAATTCCAACGAGAACACTTTCGACGGCCAGAATGAGTCCGATCCGCTGATCGAAGACCTCGAAGTCACGCTGGAAGCGCTGCGTGAAGAGCTGCACGTCCGCGCCGAGAATTCCGGCACCGTCGTCGGGCCGTTGGTGCTCGTCGACGATGGCGACCGGGTCGACTGCACTCGGCTTGGCAAGGGCGGCTATTCTGTGCCGTCAATCGTTGAGCCGGAATATATTCAGATCAGCAAATGCAGCGCCGACTTCGTTCTGCTAGTCGAGAAAGGCACCCAGTGGAATCGCCTGTCGGAAGATAAATTCTGGCGCCGCTACAATTGCGTCTTGCTCACCGGCAACGGCCAGCCGCCGCGCGGTGTCAGACGGTTGGCGCGCCGGCTGCACGAGGAATACAAACTGCCGGTTTACGTTCTCGTCGACAACGACCCGTGGGGTTACTACATCTACTCCGTGGTCAAGCAAGGCTCGATCAATCTCGCCTTCGAAAGCGAGCGCATGGCGATACCCAAGGCGAAATTCATCGGCTTCTCCAGCGCCGACCCCGACCGCTACGGCCTGCCGCGCAACGTCGGCATTAAATTAAACGACAAGGACATTAACCGCGCCAAAGAACTGATGAAGTACAAGTGGTTCCAGAAAAAAGAATGGCAGGAAGAAATCAAGGGCATGCTCACTAGCGGTCTCAAGTTCGAGCTCGACTCCCTGGCCAACAAGGATTTTCAGTATCTGACCAAAACCTACCTGCCGCGAAAGCTCAAAGACAAAGACTGGCTGGACTAGATCGAGGCTGAGGTAAGACGCAGACATTCGACATTGACGACCTCGCCAATGAGCGACTCACAACCACGACGAACACAGCGCGGCAGCGCCGCGACCAAAGAAGCAATAGTTTTCACCACGAAGAGCACGAAGTTCGGAATTTTAATCGTCCGAACCCTTCGTGTCCTTGGTGATCTTCGTGGTGAGATCGGATATTCTCATTGAGCGCGACTACGGCGCCCTTTCCAATAGCCGCGGTCCATAAAGCTTGACCGCGTTGTCCCAAAGAATTTTTCGTTTGCTCTCGTCCGAAATCGGCTGGGCTGAAAACCACGGCAATACCTTGTCCGGGTCGGGCGCGTCGGGATGCGGATAATCGGTGTTCCACACCAGATTATCGTCGCCCATGAATTTGATGACGTCGTCCAATCCCGGTTCGTCCGGGTCCGCCGACAGCACGCACTGGCGCTTGACGTATTCGCTCGGCTTCATCGGCAAGCTTGCGCCAAGAATTAGCCGGCGGCCATGGGAGTGATCGTCCATCCGCGGCAGCCAGAAATTCGCCCAGCCGACGTTGGCCTCCAAAATACCCAGGCGAAGTTTTGGAAAACGCTCCAACACGCCGCCGAAAATAAAGTGCGCCATGGTGATCATGTTATCCATGGGAAAGCCGATGACGTGATCGAGGGCGCTAAAAGTGCTCTCATGGCGGAGATCGCGGAAGGGCGCGGCCCTCAGATGGCGCGACTCACCGTGAATGGAAATCGGAAAGTTTAGATCGCTCGCAAGCTGCCACAGCGCGTCGTACTCGGGCTCGTGCAGCCATTTGCCTTTAGGTAACAACGGATTACGCACCGAAACCGCGCCCAGTTTTTCGACGGCGCGGTGCGCTTCTTGAACCATCGAAGCGCTGTCACCCGCGGCCAGTGTCGCGGTGAACTTCAAACGCGCGGAGTCCGTGCTGGCGTAGTCGTAGCACCAGTTATGATAGGCACGCGCCATCGCTGCGCCCACCGCCGCGTCCTTGAGCGCCGCTTCCATGACTCGATTGCCGTTGGTCGACAAGATCACCTGGATGTCCCAGCCGAAGCCGTCCATGTCTTTCAAACGAATATCCGGCGACCACCAGCGGTTATACGCCTCGCCGTACTTGTCGGCCATCCACTGGTCGTGATGGGCAGGAATATTCTCACCCGACTCGAGCGCCGGGAAAATTTTATCATCGGGCGCGTAGACGAAAAAATTGCGGCGCATGCCGATAACTTTGGGAACGCGCTCCTGGTACGCCGGCTCCAAGTAGCGGTCCCACAAATCCCTCGGCTCATGATGATGCGCGTCCGAATCGATGACTTTAAACCCGTTCCACATCGTTTTTCCTCCGTCCAAACGTCTTGAGTTTCGGTAATTGGTTTTCAGGCTAACGTGCGCGCAGCCTGGATCGCAGTGAATTCGTTCAGCACGAAGGCACGAAGGTCGGAAGCGAAAGGTCTTCCCTTCGTGCTTTCGTGCTGAATTGTCTCGTTCCGAACTTTCCGCGCTTTGCGTCCTTTGCGGTTAAAATCTCCGAATCCGAATCTTCAATTTTGTGACCCTTGTGCTCTTCGTGGTCAATACTCTTCCACACTAATCGCATCCCCGTTCACCCAACGTCGATCAGCGTTTGCGCGTCGGCAAGCAGGTTGTGAGCGTCCGGTCGATACCCTCGCCGATCCGCTCGGCGATCTGATACGTCCGGGAGTCTTCCGAGCCTTTTGCGTCGGCGAAAAGTTCAGCGGTCTGCCGCTGCGATCGTAAGAACGGCCGCGCCTTGTGCAGAAACTCTTCGTTATACTTGGCCGCCTTGGCGACTTTGAAACTTACCCGGGAAACAACCTTGGTGGTCGCACGGCTGCCACACTGAACGCAGCGGACCGCGGCGCTCTCGTCCGCAAAGCCACGGACCAGCACCTCGGTAACCGCGGCGCACTTTCGGCAGATGAATTCAAATAACGGCATTGAGCTAAACCAGCGAGTCCAGTCAAATTTTATTCTTGAAATTACAATATGGGACAAACGCGCCGCGTGTCAACTTGACCGATGCCGATGACGTGACGAATAGCCAGTCGCCTATCAAAACATTTTCAATCCATGAATTGGCTCAGCGATTTGGAATTTGGAATGATTTTCGGGCTCACTGGATCCGGCGCGCCTTCGGCATCATCAGGTAGATTGCAATCATCAGCACGGTGCCGACGAGACCCATTGAAGAGGCCGCCCAGCGTGCCCCGATCAGCGAGGCCAGCGCGCCAATGAGCATGGCACCGACGACGAGAATCACTTGAGTCATGTGAAAGATCGCCATGGTCCGGCCGCGAAACTCCGGCGGCGAGTAGGATTGAATCACGGTCTGAATCAGCGCGTGCGAGGTCACGTGGCAAAGTCCTATAACGAACATGGCGAAGATCGACAGCGGATACCAAGTCGACACGGAAAAAATCACGACAAAAATGCCGTAAAGCGCCACGCCGCCGATCATGAACAGGCCGCGCTGCATGCGGTCACCCGAGGACGCAACCAAGACCGAGCTGAATAGCGCGCCGATACCCATCGAAGTCAGCAGCACGCCTTGCCCGGTGGCGCCGACGTGAAGAATATCGCGCGCGAAAACCGGCAGCAGCGTGGTGAATGGAATCAGCAAGAACATCGAGATCGACACGATAAGCAAGCTGATGCGGACTTCGTCATTGCGCCAACTAAACCTCCAACCCTCGATAATGTTTTGCCTGAACGACTCGCCGTTTGCCGAATGACCGTTGGGACTTTGCGCCGCGCGCGTCTCGGTGCGCAACATGAAAGTCCAGATCGTCGCCATCAAGTAAAAAAGCGCTTGCACTGAATAAGATGCCGCCGTGCCGAACCCGGCGATGAGAATCCCCGCCAGCGCCGGCCCGGCGCTCCGCGCCGAGTTAAATACTACGGCGTTCAGACCAAGCGCGTTGGTGAGATACGAGGGCGGCACCGAATCGGACACCATCGATGCGCGCGAAGGGAGTTGAAAGGTCTGCACCGTCGCCAGGCCGATGGACGTAAGGTAAATGATCCACGGTTGAATGTGACCGGTGAGAATCATCGACGCCACCCAAGCGTATAATAGGCCGTCGATAATCTGCGCGAAGAGGATCTGCGTCTTGCGTGAATAAAGATCCGCCGTGCTGCCGGCGATGGGCGATAGCAATAGCGTGGGAATCGCTTGCACGCCGCGCACCAAACCGAGTTGTAAGGACGAATGGGTCAGCTCGTACATCAACCAGCCGCGCGCGATGGAGTCCATCCAGGTCGCCATGGAAGTAAACACCTGGCCGTACCAGAGCAAGCGAAACTCGCGGTGTTGCAACGCCGCCAACGCGCGCAACCGCAGCAGGGTTTGAATCGAACTCAAGTGCGGCGCCGAAACTGCGGCGCCGGCCGATTCATCTTTAGCAATGTTGGTGGCGTGTTTTTTTGTGGTTGGTGAATCCAGCTCGCGCTCCGAAATCGCAACAACTCTCTCGTTGGCTATAACATGCGCGGAAGTCACTCGTCCAATAAACGAAGCCACTTCGCGGCCGGGGAATTAGCCTCGGCGCTATTAAAATATCGCAAAAGAGGATGCTCGCCCCCTTTGGAAACCCCGTTTAATGGTTCCACGCCGTAACCGGCGTGGTCTATTCTAAAATTGCCAGCGGTACGGCGGGAATATTTTTTTCCGTAGCTATTTCGCTTCATCGGACTTTTGCGAGTCCGCTGGCGGTTTGGCAATTTGCCGCGACAAGCGTAACGCCATCCAACCCAAAAACCCGACGCCGACGATCAGGCTGCCCCACAGCGCGATCTTTTGGTAATTCCATGGCGCGCGCAATTGCGCCGAACCCGCCAGCGTGATTTGCTCGCCGAGCGCCGCCGGCCTCACCTTGAACTCCGCGTCGGTCTTGTAGCCGGGGATCAACGACTCAATTGCGAAAGCCGCGGGCTTGATGCCGCTGCTGCCGTAAACGAGCTGAAACGGTCCGGCGCCGCGCGCGGCGAAGACCAGTTTTTGCGCCACCCAGCCGATTTGGATCGCCGGCACGCCGCTGCCGACGCCACCGCCCTTTTGATCCACGCGCAGCAGCCAGTAGCGCCGGCTGTTCGTTGTTACGGCGATCTCCGGACTCGTCACTTCAGTGTCGCGGTCGCGCAGACGATAGGCGACGGCGCTCAGCGACAGCCGCCACGGGTCATTCGGTTGAGCGCGCGAATGAATTTGCAGTTGCACCAAGCTATTCACTTGCGGCAGTTCAACGCGCAGCCGATCGACCGGAAAATAACCGCCGAGATCGTAACTGTACTCGCCTGCTTTTCCCGCAACGGGCGATGCCGAAACGGTTTGCCAAATTCGCGGCGACGGGACCAATTTTGCCGCCGGCTCCGCGCGCACGTTGAGCGACTCTAGCGGCGGTTGATTTTCTGGCCAGGAAATTCGCAGGTATTTGAATTTCGCCGGGCGCAACTCGACGCGATCGCGCTCCACCTGATGTCCGTCGAACGTAAGCCGCGCCAGCGCTGCGCTGTCGGCTAGATTGGTCCACCCGGCGAGATCATCGCTGCCATCCACTTTGACCTTGCCGACGAAGCTGGCGGAATCGCCTTTCCAATCGAATTTCAGCGCGTGGATTGCCGGTTTCAAAGTCGACGCGTCGACAAGATAACCGCGCAATTGGCTCTTGCGTGCGGCGCCTTTGGCCTGGCTTTGAATGCCGATGATCGTGCCATCGGCGCGCTTTTCGACCCGCACGCTGAGATCCTGCAGCTTCCCCATCGATTCGCCGTACAGCGGAAAGACCGGCAAGCGAACCACCGCTTCGGTTTGCTCCGTGATCACCACTCGCGGTCTAAGCGCATGCGGCACGACTTCGCCCGGACCGTTGAAAACTCGAAGGTCGCCGAGATCGCTGCGCATCACGCCGCGATACACCGCCACGGGAATTTCGATCTCATGAAGGGCGTCATTTGAATCGGCATGAATCGCCATGCCAAAGGCAAAATCTTGCGGCCCCTCGGCGGCGCCGGCGACTCCTTGGACAAGCAATAGGAAAATTGCGAAACTTTTCATCTCCCCTCCTCCGACTTAGCCGGCGGCACCGGCGAGAAATAACCCACCACGAGCATCAACAGTCCGACACCGATAAATGAAATAATCCGCTCGATGCCGCCCACGTTGGACAAGTCAATGAAAAATAGTTTTGCCACCACAATCGCCATCAAGCCGGCGCCGCTGAGCCACAGTGGCCGCACCCGCGCGCGCGTCGCCGTGACCATCGAGCACAGCGCCAGCACGCTCCAGAAAATCGACAGCGACGCCTGCACCAACATAGACCGCATCATCGCATCGAAATTGAACGGCACGCCGGCCCAGTGATGCAGCGAGCGCAGCAGAACGCCGTTGAGCCAAAAGAATCCAATACTGCCGAGTGCAACATAAGCCAGCTCAGTGGTTTGAAAAATATCCGACGTGAACGGCGCTCCGCGCAAGCGGCGCAACCAAACGAAGAGCGCCATCAGAGCGGCGCAATGGACGAGATCGAGCGGATTGAGCAGCGGCAAGTAAGGCAACGGCGCCGGATCCGCGTCGCTATTGAAGTTGGCGTGCAGCATCCAGAGCCACAAGAAGCCCGCGAGTAGAATTCCACCATGAAACAAATAGGCTTTAAGGTGGCGCGCCACCGGCCATTGGCATCGTTCACCGCGGTCGCTCAGCCACGCGAGCAGGACGATCGGCAACAATGGCCAGCCGACCAGCCGCCAGACATCGCCGCCGCGAACCAACTCGCCGGTCCACCAAGCCAATTCCCACGCTCCCAGCGCGGCGAAGAGCCAGAGGCCCGCGGTGTGCCACCAATCGAGATATTGAATCTCGCCTTCGTGACGGCGCAAGAGCCACAGATGCGCTGTGAGCGCCAGCGGCCAGACGATATAGCCGAAGAATTCGAGAGGGTGCGCCGCCCGCGTCGCATCTCCCAGCGCAAGCGCACACAGCAGCGGCAGCAGCGCGATTATGGGATAGAGAGCTTCTTGCCAATTCACGCGGCGGCGCAGAACGCTGAACAGCGCGCAAGACGCAGTCACAAACAACACAACGGCATGCACCCGGTAGAATCGCAGCTCGAGGGGATGGGCTCGGACGTAGGCTGTGATCTCCTCGAATCCCGCGCCGAACCACCAAACCACTCCCCAGCAAAACAGCCCCGTGGCGACGGAGGCTACCTCTGGGCTCAAACGGTGGCGCTGTTGCTTGAGATACCAGGCCGAAAAAAGCCCTGCCACACTGATCATCACGCAACCGAGATAGAAGCTGTTGAATACCGGCGCTCCACCGCGCGGTTCCCCAAGGCTGAAGAAAAACGCCACACCGGCGGCAAACTGCAAAAAGATACCGAAGCCGCGCGCGAGAATTTTTTCTTGACGCACACCGACCCAGACGATCGCCGCGCCTTCCAACGCCCAAACCGCAGCGGTCCACCGGCCGTCGAGGGCGAGAGGAATCGCTAACGTGCCGAAAACAACTCCCAGAGCGAGAAACGACTCGACGAGCAGACGAACGTTGGCGCTGACCCGGGAGAATAAAACTTTCGCCAGCGATAAATAAAAGCCGCTTAACGCCAGCGCGCTAAAAGCGGCGGCGTACTCGATGTCGCGCACCAGCGCGCTTTGCAGCCCGAACCCCACCAACGGCACGCCAAAAACCAGCGTACCGTCCACCGGATCCTTGACGCTCGCCTCTTGGCGCAAAACGAAGAGCACGGCAATGACGACATAGAAAAGGAAGAATAGAATCAGAAAGGGTTCCGTGCTGGCAAAATATTCAAACCGGTAGTAACGCTCACCCCAAATCAACCCGATGATGAAAGTGAACGCGAAGCCGAGCAGGTTGAGCGAGCGCCACGCCTTGAACCAGGCGATGATGAGAATGCCGAGGTTGAGCAGCGCGTAGAAACTAAAAAGTGCCACATGGCTGCCAGCGCCGGTGGAGGCGAGAATCGGCGCGAGAAAACCGCCGCTCACGCCCATCGCCGCCAACGAACGGGAATCCTGCAGCACCGCGAGCATCGCCGAGAAGACCGCCATTGCGGCGAGCAGTGCGAAAACTAAACCGCCGGGCAACAATTGAAACAGTCTGAAGGCAGTGAACACGGTGAGATAAAGCACGCCGATGGCGCCGCCTTGGATTATCAACGCGTAGCCGGGGCGCGCCAAGCGCAGGCGCCAACCGATCGCCAGCATGACGATGGCGCAAAGCGAAACGGCGATAAACCGCGCCTCGATGGGAATCTCGATATGCTCGGAAGCGTACTTGAGTAGAAACGCGACGCCGAAGAACAACACGATGACGCCAAATCGCACCAGCGCGTTGCCGCCAAAGAAGAAATCCCACAACGCCGATGGTTGCGGCGGCGTGCGTGTCATACGGGGTTCGGCTGAGAACGCGGGTGCGCCTGCGTCGATTGGCGCCACTGGTTCCGCCTCCCGCTCGACCGGCATGCTCGTTGGCGCAGCGCGCGGTGCGATGACACCAGGCGCTGCCGTCGGCGTAATCACCTCGGTTGCATCCACGCGCGCCGGCTCGCGGGGTTCCGCGGTCGGTGTAGCTACTGCGCGCGCCGATGTCCACGGCTGATTTTCTAGGAAACTAACCCGCTGTTGCAGCAGGCGGATGGAAGTTTCAAGCTTTTCCAGCCGTTCGTCGCCTGCGCTGCGTAATTTATGCGACAACGACCAGCCAACACCGGCGCCAACGATCGCCCCAAGCAGCGCCCCGCGCTCACCGCCGATCGCCCCAATGATCCCGCCGATGATCAAGCCGATAAACCACATAGCTCACCTCCACGGTCCGTCGCCGTTGATCTGACCATGAGCTGGAGTATTCGCCACCAACTTTAAGGCAGAATAGCAGAGATCGAGCTTGAGCAGGTAGCTGATTGATTACAAAGGAGGAGAGCAGGGACATTCGCTCCGCATTGAGCGACAGATCCAAGTCGTCGCTTCCAGCGGAAGGAAGAATTCGTCATGCCGGTGAAATCCGGCATCCATCTTCGCCTTTGGATCGGCTGCAAAAAACCTGGATTCCGGCCTGCGCCGGAATGACGGACGAGAAACCCTGCAGAGAGCTATAAGTTCGGTGAAGCCACGCGTACTTCCTAGAAAGAATCAGTTCAACGTCACGTAGCGCTCCAAACGCGCCACTTCTTTTTTGTCGACATACTTGCCGATCTCTTTGCGAAACTGTTCGATATTTGTGTACGGCCGGTACTCTTTGAACTCGCGCAGCATGCGCTTACCGGCGCCGGGGATGCTTAGAATGTCTTCGTCGCTGGCGCCGTTGAGACTCACCGGCACAAACACATACTGTTCCAAGCGCGCCACCCCCTTGAGGTCGACATACTTGCCGATCTCCTTGCGAAACTGAGCGATGGTCTTGTACGGACGATATTCGCGGAACTCGCGCAGCATGCGGTTGCCGACGCCGGGGATCGCCAAGATTTCATCTTGCGTCGCCGTATTGAGATTGATCTGCACGAACATCTTGCCGTAGAGCTCGGCCAATTGCTCTTTCGTCAGAGTCCTCGACAGCAATGCGTGCAGATCCGCCATGTTGAGAAACGGCCGTTGCTCGAGAATAGTTTTGACAATCGCACCGTTCATGTGTGGCAACGCCAGCAGTTCTTTCTCGCTCGCTAGATCGGGATTGACCAACCGCGAATGACCGACCTGGCTCCGGCTTTCGTACGGGACCCAAAGCCCGAGGGCGATCACGCACAGCAGTGCCAGCAAATAAAATTTGATCCGATGCATACTACTCTCCATTTAACCGGCTCAGCGCCGGATGTTTGTAAGTGTAGGCCCACCCCACCAATCCAAGTTGAATCATCGCACCGGGCGCCAGCAGTGGCGGCGTCTTACCGCGAATCGCCTGCCAGACCAACTCCCAACCGGCCAACGATGGATTCGACTCCAGCTTGAACTCGGCCAAACCCTGGTAATGAAAAAATATTCCTAAGCCACCGCTGATGATGAATCCGATCATCAACCAACGCATCAGCCTGGCCGCCGACACGCCGCCGCTCACGCCATGCCAAGCGGAGGTGACCAAACCGGCGGCGAGCAGCACCAACGGAATCCACTGCCAAATATCTTCGGTGTGTTTAAGCAACACGAGTTCCAAGCCGCTACCTGCCATTCCCAAAACCAGGGTAGCGATAAGTATCTTGCGAAGAACGAAAGGAGTCGTCCTTTCGCCAACCGAGGCTCTTACCATGTTCGCGCAGACTCCGAATGTTCTATTCGACGTTCGATCATCGATTTTGGTTTAGCCCATCGCAATGTTTTCTTCAAAGACCGGCTCTCGTCCACGCTTGACCGATCGAAACGCATTCCTAAGTTTTAGAATCGCGGGGCCGCATATTCTTCGAACTCGGAATCAACCGTGCAAAAACTAAGAGAATTACGACATTTTCGGATGAGACCAACTTGGCCCATCGCTTGCGAATAACAAGCCACGAGACAATTTATTGCGGAGGATTGCAATGAAACGACATCTTATCCACGGCATCATCGTTGGCGTGCTGTTTGCCTTACCGGTCACCTGGATCGCCGCATCGGACGCCATCGCCGGTGGCGATGCTCTGACGATATTTTCCACGGCCATATTCGGCTTGGCGGCAGGACTTTGTGTCGGCGCTCTGATCGCCGCCAACTTCGCCATGCTCGATCTCGAGGAGAAGGAAAAGGAACACGCACCAGCGCGCCGGCCGGTCGAAGCGCACGCTCACGGCTGATCGCGCCGCGTTTTTTCTTGTGCCTCTACAGGCATTCCTGTGAAGCTTGGCTCGGAGGTTGCACCGCGGCGGCGCGGCGGGCGCAGAGCAAAGAGTTTTTGATTAAGAAATTCTCCGAATTCTGCGAACTCTGTGCCTCTGTGGTCAATTCTTCTTAACAGGAAACTAGAAATAACCCTTCTTGTTCGCCGCGGGCCGATGGGTTAAGCATGGGCAAATCCCTGAAGGGGAGGCCCAGGCCTTGAGGATACCCATCGCCAAACGGGAAAGTCTTGGCGCGCGTTGCTCGGCGCGCCAGCAGCGTCATGCCTGCACCACCACCGGTGCTAAAAGAGCAAGGCAATTTCTTCGTCAATGGCGAAGTCGCTCAGACCGATAATCCTGGCGGCGGCAATCCGGGCGGGCGTATTGTCCTCAATCAAATGTACGTCGAGTATGCCATCCCGCAAAAGCAAACCCGGGCGATGGACAAAGTGGCGTGGTTGAACGTCGCCGGCGATCACCAATGGAACGACGAGGAGCAATGCCGCAAAACCGTCGCCGCCGTAAAATCCGCCGGCGGTAAGGCGTCATTCTGGCAACCTACGAGCAAGGCGTGCGGGCAACACTCACATGATGATGATGGACGTGAACAATCTGCAAATCGCCGAATGGATCTTGAGCTGGGTTGAAAAAAACGTCGGCAAGAAATCACTCGGGATCAGCAAGAGGTAAACCTGTTGTACTTACTCGGCTTAGAACGAGACCGTAACGTTTTTAACGACGCCTTGGCAAAGTCAATTTGCATCACCGTCTGCTCCGAGTCAATCGCTGGTTTCACTTGTCGAAGAATTCAGTTCAATTAGAGGGTTAACGTCGAAGCTCCGCCGCCGGGGCCGCCTCCAGCAGCGTTCAACTCCGAGAATCCGAAATGGCGGCCCCTGTCGGCTGTAGCAACTGTTAGGCTCAAATGCCTCTCTTCGCTTTGCCTAGAAACTCCTATGGAATGGGCAACAATGATTACTCACCATAAATGCCAGCACCTACGATGACCATTTCTCCATTTGGCATTTTCGCCTTCTTGATATAGCTCATCTTCTTGGAGGGTTTGTCTTCCCCCGGTTTAGGCCACCAATAATCTACCCATCCCGATCCTTTAGTTTTGGCTATCTTTATGAACTCTCGGATGAGCGCTTTTCCTTTGGCATCCTTCATGTCAATTAAATTTTTTCCCTCGATTTCCGGTGTGGGGGGATTTACAAGGACAGTTCCGTTCATATCATCAACGAACACATAGGTTTTTGCTTTATACCATTTGCTGTCCTTCTTCTTAAATTCAGCAAAGGCGTCCTTTCCTTTACTTTCTATTAAAGCTGCTGCGCTATTGACCAGAGCGACAATTTGTTTGGCCTCCTCAGATTGTGGAAGCTCTGCAGAAAAACCTGGGAATGAAAACAAGTACACGACTCCAAAAAGGATTAAAATACTATTGAATAATGTTCTTCTTTTCATTAGAAACCCCTTTAATTTTTAGTCAGGTTGCTGGGTGTTTACGATTAGTCGCTGCTACCGCAAACTCGTTTCGTAACAAAGCCAAACGATAACGTTTTATCCCTCAAAACTTAGCAGCAATCAAGTCGCGGTGATATCGGCGAAGTAACAGGATTGAACTGTAAGACGCCTCAATCAAATCCGTTAGTGACGCGAGTAATGAAAATAGGTTAAAATTAACGCCTCGCAATTAGACGCACGAGTAAAATCCGGTCTTTCGTTGGGAGATACAACATGATGAATGTTGGTTTCAAAAATCTTGGTTGGCCCGTTTTCGCATTGATTCTCTGCCTTCTGACACCGGTGGCCGCTCACGCCGCCGAGTCGCCCTCTTTGAGCGCGCGCGAATCCGGCGTGCCGCTCTATGCACGGCAGGATCTCGAAAGCGAACCGCTCGGCCGGCTCGAAAAGGGCGAAGCGCTTTTTCCGATGGCCGAAAGTGTCGGTCAAGAAATCTGGTACATGGTGCGCACCAAACAAGGCCAGGTCGGCTGGGTGCGCGCCACCGATGTGGTCGTGAGTAGTCAGATCAAGGACACTTTTAAGGAGAAAGAGACTTCCTCGTCGAGTTGGGCCGCCCGCACTGAGGATGGTCGCACCTTTGTCGGCACTTTTAGCGTCGCGCCCAATCCCACCGCGCGCGCCGCGCGTGGTTTTTGGACGCTCAAAGACGCCAACGGAGCCACCGTCATGAGCGGCGGCTGGTCGGCGGAAATGCACAGCACCGGCTGGAACGGCACCTGGCGCGCCACCGCGGACGGGCAACCAGGCGACTTCCGCGGCAGCTGGTCCGTCGAGTCGGCACCATCGAAGAAAGTTAACTTTTCCGAATTGTTCGAGGCCGCCGTGAAAGATGCTGTCCGTGGTCTGTGGACCGGCGCCGGCGCATCAGGCGGTTGGACAATACGGACGTTCAAATGAAACTTTTGCTAAGGCAGCCGCGAACTTTTTCTCCCCGGCGTTCACGGCTGTGCTATAATTTTGTTCCTTAGATGTGGGACGGACAACCTATGGAAAACACGCCAAGAGCAAAAAAATCGAAGCACGAAATCCGAAATTCGAAACAATTTCAAATAACCAAAAATATCCAAAACTCCAAACAAGCTTCCTTCGAATTCGGTGTTTTGGAATTTACGAATTTGAGAATTATTTGTCTCTGAATTTCTTTCGGTCCCCGGGGCGGCTTTCGATATTCGGATTTCGGATTTTACTTTGCCCCGGAAAGCGGGAGGACACATAATGGATACCGCCACCATGCCCCGCTTTGAACCGATGACCACCGGAGCGCTGCTCGATCGCGCCTTTCGGCTCTACGCCAACAACTTTTCCCTGCTGCTCGGCATCACTGCAGTCGCCTATGTGCCCTTTTATTTGATCATGTTGGTTTTTCAATCGAGCATGAGTTTCAATCCCAATGATGAAAACGCCGGTTGGGCGACCATATTTTACTTCATTGTGTTCATGGTCCTGTGGACCAGCATTGCCTTTCCCATCGCCGGCGGCGCGGCGACCTACGCCATCAGCGAGCGATATCTGGGCAACGACGTCGCCATCAACGCGGCGCTGCGCCGGGGCCTGGCCAACTTCTGGTCGGTGGCGATGGCTCAGATCACGGTCAGCATCAGGGTGCTCATCGGTTTGATGTTGCTGATCGTGCCCGGTGTGCTCTGGTTGCTGTCCTACTCCCTAGTCGTACCGACGATTCTGGTCGAGGGACAAAAGGCCGTGCCGAGTCTACGGCGAAGCCGCGAACTGATGAAAGGCTACCGCGGCAAAGCATTCGCCATCATGGTTGTGATGATCCTGTTAGAAGGGATCTTGGCCATCGGTATCAGCTCGGTAACGAGCTCGATTTTCCGCACCGATTCAACCGGCGGCACGGTGATGAATTCTGCAATCACCAATCTCTTGTCCATATTCCTTGCCCCGCTCGGCATCGTCGCCACTATTCTGCTCTACTACGACATGCGCATCCGCAAGGAAGGGTTCGACCTCGATATGCTTAGCCGCGCCATCACCGACAACAACGGGCAAAGCGCAGCCGCGGCGCCAACGTTGAGCGTCTGATTAATAAACGAGGCATTTCGCGTGCGGGGGACTAACCCCGCACGCGATCAAAGGGGATGCTCGCTCCCTTTGGAATTCCCATTTAGTGGCGCCCGCAGCAAGCTAAGGAGAATTATTAGATTGATGTCGGTCATCGCTCAAGTGAATCCGCTCCCCGACCCGGCGACGATTCGCGCGGTCACCCGCGCGGTTCTCGATCGCTCTGAGTTCGCCGAGCCGTCGCGCTGGCATGAAATACTCCTGGATTTCTTAAAGGCCATCAAGGAATGGCTCGGCAGCCTCAGCGCATGGTCCGAGGCCAACCCGATGTTGGCGCGGATTCTCTTCGTGTTGGCGATAGTGCTTTTGATCGCTTGTCTGGCCCACCTGCTTTATCTCGCGCTCGCGGACGTTCTCCCTCTCGGCCGCAAGCGGGACAGCGCAACAGCAGGACGCGCACATTTTGAGATTCTCGAAGGCGCGGCCAACGATTGGCGCGAAGCGCTCCAAGTGGCGCGCCGCATGCTCACGGAAAACAACCCTCGGCGCGCCATCTGGATCGCCCATCGGGTGTTACTGGGTCTCTTGGATCAACAGGGGGCGATTAAATTCGCCGGTTGGAAAACCAACTCTCACTACCTCGGTGAATGCGCTCAGGCTCACCCCTGGTACCTTACTTTTGCCGAGCTGACCGAGATTTACGAGAAAACGGTTTACGCCAGGCGCAACGCGCCATTGGACATTGCCGAAGCACTGCTCCTGCGCGTCGATCGCTTATATAGCGAGACGAGCAGTCCCGGATGACCACGCAAAGCTACAATCGCGCCACTGCCATGGCCGCCACCGGAGTATTTCTGGTCGTCTCAGTGTTGCTCGCCAATCTTTCGACACCAAAGCACAGCGATCCGGTCGCGCAACGCCCTTCGACCTTCTTCACCGACCCAACCGGAGCGCGGGCGCTGTTGCTGATCATGCGGCGGCTCTTGCCGTCGGCGGAACAATGGCGCCGCCCATTCCACATGCTGCCGCGCGGCCGTTCTGACGGCGCAAATTCACTCATCGTCGCCGATCCGAAAATGCCGCTTGGCAAACGCGAATTGGCATCGCTAAACCGCTGGCTCACCGATGGCGGTCAACTGATTCTGCTAAGCCCCAATGGCTGGCCGCTACGCGACCGCTTGGACGCCGAAAATGGATCGGCTGAGCAAGTGGGAAACGTCGATGACGGGACTGACGAGGAGACCGACGAACCTGTCGCGACATTATTGTCGCGCTACGCGCCGGCGTTGCGCTGGGCCAAGCCGGCCAACTTCAGAGTCGAGCCGGCGAGCGGAAGTTCGATTTCGGCAACGGACGTCAAGCTGCGCTGGCGGCGCAGTTTCGCCGAAACTGACGGCACTATGTCGATCGTATCCGCGGACAATCAAGCCCTCGCGGTTGAAATAAAAGTCGGTCAGGGACGCATCGTCGCCATCGCCGATCCGTCCATGGCGAGCAACAGCGCTTTACGAAGATCGGATAACGCCGTATGGCTCGTCAGCCTGGTGGCGGGCTGGGGCAGTGGTCGCGTGATTTTCGACGAATATCACCACGGCTTTGGTGAAAAACGCAGCGCCGCCAGTTTAGCTTGGGCTTTTACCAAAACGCCGTGGGGCTGGTGCCTCTGGCAAATCGCCGCGGCCGGTTTGCTTTACATCTTCGTATACCGCCGCCGCTTCGGCCGGGTCTCCGAGCCACCCACGTTCGAGCGCTCCAGTCCGCTCGACCTGGTCGACGCCCGGGCGGGTATTTTCCGCGCCGCCGGCGCGCGACGATTGGCAACCCAGCTCATGGTGCAGAACTTATCTCAGGAGCTGAGCCAGGCCCACGGACGGCCCATCGATGTGACGAGATTAAGCGCACAAGCTGGTAAAAGATTGGCAACGCAAATTTCCCCGAAAAATTTGATCGATCTTCAAGCGCTCGCAGCCAAGGCTGAGCGAGGCGAAAATTTGAGCGAACGCGAGTTTATCGAAGTCGGCCGGCTCGCCGGAGAATTGAGCAAAGGGCGAAAACGATGAGAACGGCAAAGCCGCAGGCAAAGTTAACGACACGGTACTCACCACGAAGAACACGAAGTTCGGAGTTCTATTCAACCAACCGTTCGTGTCCTTCGTGGTGAAAGAAAGTTTTTCCCGTAAAGGCATACACAAATGAGTGAAACTAACCTCACACCAGATACCCTCAATCTCGGCCGCGCCGTGCAGAGCGAATTGGAGAGGGTAATCCAGGGCCAGCCGGCGGCGATTCAGAGTTTACTCGTCGCCTTGACCGCCGGTGGCCATGTGTTGATCGAAGGTGTCCCTGGCGTCGCCAAGACACTGTTGGCGCGCAGCCTCGCCGCCGCGTTGAGTTGTAGCTTCGCGCGGATTCAGTTCACTCCCGATCTGATGCCGTCGGATATCACCGGCGTCAACGTCTTCAACGCCGCCACCGGCAATTTTACTTTTCGGCCAGGGCCGTTGTTCGCCGACATCGTGCTCGCCGACGAAATCAATCGCGCGCCGGCGAAGACTCAAGCCGCGCTGCTCGAAGCTATGCAGGAGTATCAAGTCAGTATCGACGGCGAGACCCGCCCGTTGCCGCCCGGCTTCACCGTCGTGGCGACGCAGAATCCGATTGAGTTTGAGGGAACCTATCCTTTGCCGGAAGCCCAACTCGACCGCTTTCTGCTGAAAATCGTCATCGAATATCCTGGCGAAGACGACGAACGAACGATGCTCAAAACCATGCAATCGCTGGGTGAGCGGTCGGCCAAGCCGCATCACGTCATTCAACCGGTGGCCGGGCTAGAGCAGCTCAGCCGCATGCGCACGGAGATGCATGCGGTCCGCGTCGACGATGCTGTGCTTGAATACGCGCTCCGAATCATCCGCCAGTCGCGCTCCCTGCCAAGCCTCAGCCTCGGCGGCAGCCCGCGTGCTACGCTCATGCTGCTGCAAGCGGCGAAGGCGTTAGCGCTGCTGCGCGGCCGCGATTACGTGACGCCGGATGAGATCCAAGTAATGGCGCCGCCGGTGCTGCGCCACCGCGTCAGGCTAACACCGGAAGCGGAGATCGAAGGCCTGAGCGCCGACGCTTGCATCCAATCATTGATTTCTCAAGTTGAAATCCCGCGCTAGCCAGCCCAGATTATTCATACCGCGAGGAGAATTCATGACGGCGCGTCGATCGAGGTATGACCCTGTAGGAGCGACGGCATCAGGGACAAACGCGTTATCGTCATGTTGGGCGCTTGGCACGAGGTGTGACCTTTGCACAGAAGATCTCATAAGCAACTCGCTCCACTTGCATCTTCACGGTACAGGCCCATTGTCTTTGCTCCGGAAGGGTCGCTCCTCGATCGCTCTGTCACCGCGAAGAATCCAGACTAGGAGGGCCGGACCATTTCTCTGTTACCGACACTGCGCTTGATTCGGCTGCTCGCGATCGGCGCATTTTTCTGGCTGCCGGCGGTTTTTATTCCCGGCGGCGCCCTAGCAGGCGCACTATTTATGGTAATTTTACTCGCCGCATGTTGGCGCGATCTTCGAACCATTCCCGCCGCCGCCGAGCTCGGCGCCCAGCGCGAGCTGCCGCCACGCTTCTCGCTTGGCGTCGAGCATAAACTCAAGCTCACCCTCAGCAATCGCTCCAACCGCCCACTGCTCGTCGCCGTGCGCGATGAGTTGCCGGATGTTTTTGAGCTATTAAGTGAATTACCGCCGGGCCGATTACCCGCGGCCGGATCAGCGCAGTTCACTTACTCAGTTCTGCCGCTGAAACGGGGCGCCTTCGATTTCGGCGCGGTCGTGCTGCGGGTCAGCGGCGCGGCTGGGCTCTTGCAGAAACAGATTTCGTTGCGCCTGGCCGACGGCGTAAAAGTTTATCCGAACTTCAAAGAGGTCGGGCGCTACCAATTACTCGCCAAGATCGACGAGCGCGACGAGCTGGTGCGCAAACCGCGCTATCTGCGCGCGGCCGGCACCGATTTCGAAAGTTTGCGCCCGTATATTCCCGGTGAAGATCCGCGCAGCATCGACTGGAAAGCCACCGCCCGGCGCGGTGCGCCGATCGCCAAGAACAAGCAGGTCGAACGGGGCCAACAGATTGCGATCCTACTGGACACCGGCCGTCTGATGGCGGGCACGGTGGGCAAGTACGCCAAACTGGAGCACGCCATGAACGCGGCGGTGATGCTGAGCTATGTCGCGCAAAAGCGCGGCGATGCGCTCGCCATCGCTTCCTTCTCCAATAAGATCGAGTCGTTTTTGCCGATGGTACGCGGACCGGCGTTGGTGCCACGGGTGCTCGAATCACTCTATCCGGTACAAGTACGGCCTGTGGAATCCGACTACTGGCAGGTGATCGCCGAAGTGATGAATATGCTCAAGCGGCGCAGCTTGGTAATCTTGCTCACCGATGTGCTCGACGCTTCCGCCAGCGCCGGTTTGATCAACAACCTCGCCCGCGCCGCCGATCGCCACCTGGTGTTATGTGTGGTTTTGACCGAGCCGAAGATTCGCGAGCTAGCGGAGCAAATTCCCACCACGGCCGCCGAGACCTATCAAAAGGCCGCGGCCGCCGACCTCGGACGGCGCCGCCACTTGGCGCTGGAACAAATGCGCGCCCGGGGCATTCTGGTACTAGAAACCGATCCGGATCATTTGAGCGTTCAATTAGTGAAGCGTTATCTGGAAATCAGGCAAGCCGATTTGCAGTAATAGAATTTGTTCAGCCAGGTGCGTGAATGAAACATTAAGTTGAGTCTATTTTGATTACTACGAAGAGCACGAAGGACGGAAGGGTTCGAAAAATTAAGACTCCGAACTTCGTGCTCTTCGTGTCCTTCGTGGTGAAACATTCTTCAATGCAAAAGCAGACACAGCATAAATAATGGACGAAAGCGTTTTCATCTCTACCCCCGATAACGTCTCCCTCGAGTTCGAGCTCGCCGGACCCGGTTCGCGCTTCTCCGCCTATCTGCTCGATTTTTTGTACAGCGTTTTGCTCATGATCGCGCTGTTTTTGCTCATGCTCTTCACCGGCGCCGCCGGTTTGCGCAGCCTGATCCATCTGTTTCGCGGCGAAGGCGGCTGGATCGCCTCCTGGGGCGCCGCGCTTTTGATTCTCCTGCTCTTTGCGATTCATTGGGGATATTATGTTTTTTTTGAAGGTTTATGGCATGGCTCCACGCCGGGGAAACGAAGCCTGGGCATCCGGGTGATCCGCCAGGATGGCTTGCCCATCGGCTTTCGCGAAGCCGCGCTGCGCAATCTCTTGCGCGTCGCCGACATGCTGCCGCCGCCCTGCTACATCCTGGGCGGATTGGTGGCGCATTTCGACAGCCATGGCCGGCGCCTCGGCGACATGGTCGCTGGCACCTATGTGGTCATGGAAAAATTCGCGCGAGCGGGTCGAAGCGCCAGCGGCGCGGCTTGGGTGACGCGCATTGAAAAAGGCCGCTCGCGTCAAGCGCTGACTTTGCCGCGCGGCACCATCTCGGCGCATCAGATCGGCTTGATCGAACAGTTTCTCGCCCGGCGCCATCAATTGACACAGGAGCGCCGAGATCTCTTAGTTTGGCAAATCGCCGAGCCGCTGTTGCCGTTTCTGGCGGAGGATCGCGATCGGTTGGCCAAAAGCACCGAGTGCACGGAGCGCTGCGAACGGCTGCTGCTACAGATTCTTGAAATGGCGCAATCGAACGAAGCGAAACCGCTGGCCGCGGCCAAGACCGCAAACCCGTCCTTGTTCTGAGGAAGCCGCGCAATGGAGAACGCCGAAGAAAAACAAATTCAGTGGAGCCGCTTCGCCGATCGCGTGGAGCGGCTCAATCACCAGGGGCCGCGCGCGCTCCGCAAGCTCAGCGGTGCCGACCTCGCCAACTTGATCGACGATTACCAAGTTCTCATCGCCGACCTGGCGCGGGCACGCTCCATGGGCGCCGATCACGCTACGGTAGGACAACTCAACCGCATCGCCGTCGCCGGACACAATTTGCTGTATGGCCAAATGCGACGCCAGGCGACTGCCGATGGCTCCAGTTGGTTCGGCAGCTTCGGCCGCGCCGTCAGGCGCCATGGCTGGGCGGTGGCGCTTTCGGCGATGATGTTTTTCGGATCGGCGCTGGCGAGCTATGTCGCCGTGCTATTCAATCCCGCGTTAGGCTACGACCTGCTCGACGATTCTTTCGTCGAGTTCGACCCGGCCAGCCCGGAAAACTTACACAACATCCCGAGTATCGCCCGGCCGGTGGTGTCTTCGACGATCATCGCCAACAATATTCAAGTGACTTTCTTGGCCTTCGGCTTGGGGCTCACCGCCGGCATTGGCACTACCCTGTTGCTCATCTTTAATGGCATTCATCTCGGCTCGGTCGCCGGCTGGATGACGCTGCACGGCAAAGAACGCGCGCTGTGGGGCTGGATCATGCCGCACGGCGGCACCGAGCTACTCGCCATCTGCCTGGCCGGCGCCGCAGGCTACCTGCTCGCGAGCGCCATCGTCGCGCCGGGGTTGCTACGCCGCAGCAGCGCGCTCAAACGCATCGGCAGCGACGCATTGGCGATCGAGCTCGGCTGCATGGTGATGTTGGTTATCGCCGGCGCGATCGAAGGCTTCGTTTCGCCCAGCAGTATCGATTACCTCAACCGCATCGCTGTTCTCGTTTTAAGTCTTTCGCTGTGGGCGGTATACTTCTTCGGCGCCGGGCATCAGAAGATGATCCAACCACGCGTCGCTCCGACCGAAGGCGCATATCTCAAAAAATAACAGCGCTATTCGTTGCGCGCGGCGTTGTTGAAGATTAATGCTACGCCATGCTAATAAACAGGGCATTTCGCGTACGGGGTATTAATCCCGTGCGCGACCAAAGGGGATGCCCGCCCCCTTTGGATTCCCCATCAATGCGGTGCCCGCAGCAAGCTGCGGGGAATTATTAGATTCAACCAAATAAACGAAGCCGCTTCGCGCGCGGGGTTTACTTAGAATATCCCGCCACCCAACGATCCAGCTCAACTAACCCATCATGCTCCCCTCGCACAAACGTCTACTCGCGCTCGTCGGCGCGCTGCTCATCCTGCTGCTCCTGGCGACCCTGTTGTATATGCTGGGAATGAACTACCTAGAGGGAAAGCCGCGTGGTTTTTGGGACGCGTTGGAATGGGCGGGCGAATCGCTATCCACAACGGGTTACGGCAGGGATTCCAATTGGAGCCATCCTCTTATGGTATCCTATGTCGTGCTGGTACAATTTATCGGCGTCTTTCTCGTTTTCCTGGTCTTTCCCATCTACCTGATTCCATTTCTTGAAGAGCGATTCGAAACTCGGCTACCAAAGGAGAGTCATCACCTCAAAGACCACGTAATCATCTTCGACTACGGTCCGGCCGTGGCAACGCTGCTAACGGAACTGGAGCAGGCCAATATCGCCACCGTGGTAGTTGACGAAGATGAGGCCGACGCCCGTCGCTTGTTAGAGCAAGGGCATAAAATTATCTACGGCAATCTCGACGAGGGCGTTTTGCAGAAAAGTAATTTGCATCAGGCCCGCGCGCTGATCGTCAACAGCAGCGACGATCGCAACGCGGCAACCATATTGGCCGCGCGCCAGCTTGGCTACAAAGGGGAAATACTCGCGTTAGTGGAAGATCCCTATCATCGCCAACCGATCATTCTCGCCGGCGCCAACGGCGCCTACACGCCGCGCCATGTCCTCGGCGCCGCGCTGGCCGCCCGCGCCAGCCCAAAAGTCAGCCCAACGGTGGCCGGCATCCAGCACCTCGGCCACAAACTACAAGTCGCCGAAGCGCGCATTACGAGGGACAGCGTGCTCCGCGGCAGGACTCTAACCGAAGCCAATCTCGGCCAGCATGCCGGCGTGACCGTCATCGGCCAGTGGGTCGGCGGCAAGCTGATCGCGCCGCCATCGCCCGACATGCGCCTGGAAGCGGGCGGCATCTTGATCCTGGTCGGAAACGACGCGAGCATTCAAAGCTTCATGAACCTGTGCGCCGGCGCCAAACAATTGCGCCGCCACGGACCATTCCTGATCGCCGGCGGCGGCGAAGTCGGGCGTAAAGTCGCCGAGCTCTTGACCGATGCCGGTGAAGAAACTTTCATCATCGATAGTCAGCCCGGCCCGGGCGTGAACCTAGTCGGCAACGTCCTCGACACGCAGATTCTCAAGCAAGCCGGGGTGGAAAACGTCCAGGCCGTGATCCTCGCCCTCAGCGCCGACTCAACCACGCTTTTTTCAACCGTCATTGTCAAAGACATGGCGCCCGACGTGCCGGTCATCGCGCGCGTCAACCGCGCCGAGAACGTCGAAAGAATTTATGCTGCGGGCGCGGACTTCGCGCTGTCAATAAGCCAAGTGTCGGGACAGTTGCTCGCCTGGCGCTTACTCGGCAAGGAATCGGTGGCGGTCGATCCGGAGTTGCGCGTCATCAAAGTCTCGACCCGCGGTTTGGAAAAACATCATCCGAAGCAAACCGATCTGCGCGACAAGACCGGTTGCACCGTAGTCGCCGTCGAGCGCGGCGAGGAGTTGCTGGTGGAGTTCGGCGCTGAATTTTGCTTCAAACCGAGCGATGCCGTCTACCTCTGCGGCAGCGCCGAAGCGGCGCAGAAATTCTATCAAATGTTTCCGCAGGATTGAGGAAAGAGAATTATCACAAAGCGCACTGCGCGGCGAAGTCGCAACCGACGAAGAGAGGAAGTGATCACCACAAAGGGCGCGAAGCGCACGAAGTTCGGAGTGTTAATTATCCGAACCCTTCGTGTCCTTCGTGGTGAAATCGATCGTGTGTTTTTCGCGGTGAACACGGGCGTGTCGCAATACCCCCACTTCCGGAGCTTTTTTTTGCGTACTTTGCGTTCTCTGCGGTAAATTCTCTTCTCCTCTTCGGTTGCTGCTCTGTCACGCGAGGCCTATGATCAATTCGATTGAATGGAAAGCAGCATGAGCAACCAGACACCGCCGTCATCCTACGACTACGTCGCCATGCCCGACCGTTTGCCGTTGCGTTTCCCCAATGGCGCGCGGCTGGCGCTGATACTGACCATCAATCTCGAATACTGGGAGAAATCTCGCCCCGGTCAGAAAGAGCCGCTGTTCACCGGCGGGCCGATGACGATTCCGCACGCCTTGCCGGGTGACGTGTGGGACAGCGCCAATTGGACTTGGCGCGAGTATGGCCAACGCGCCGGCGTGTGGCGCTTGATCGATATCTTCGATCAACTCGGCGTAATGCCGTCCTGCACAGTGAACGGACTGATCCTGACCGAGCGGCGCCGCATCGTAGACGCGGTCAACCAGCGAGGTTGGGAATTGGTGCCGCACAACTGGGCGCAAAACGACTTGCTCACTTATTACGCGGATAATCCGGCGAAAGAACGCGAGGTCATCAAGCGTACTTTGGACCAATACCAAAACGTCGTCGGCCGTCCGGCCAAGGCGTGGCTTTCCTCGGCGATCCGCGGCACCCTGCACACGCCTGCTTTTGTCAGAGAGTTTGGCTTGATCGCCTATTGCGACTATCTGAACGACGATCAACCTTACTTGATCGACACGATTCACGGGCCGATCGTCTGTGTGCCCTATTCCAACGACATCAATGATTTCAATTTGTTCGCCCGCGGCGGGCTATCGCCGTCGAGCGGCTTGGAAACGCTCAAAGCCTGCTTCGATCAACTTTACGCCGAAAGCTCCGCCAGCGGCCGGATCATGAACTTCGGCATGCACCCCCATGTGATGGGCCATGCGCACCGCGCCGGTGCACTACGTGACTTCGTCGCCTACGCCAAATCCCGCAAAGACGTTTGGTTCGCCAGCCGCGAAGAAATCGCCGGGTGGTATCTCGAGAATCATCAGTCGCATATTCCAGCGAGCAAATGACGTGAGGCAATGAAGGGCGATCAGCCGGTCTCCCCTACTTCTTCTTTGCGTACTTTGCACGCCAGGTTCGGAATCGAAAGATTGATAAATTTATAAACCATCCTGTTCAAATTTTTCGACCTTTGCGGCCTTCTCGTCTTTGCGGGAGATATTCCGAGTTTCGGTTGCGGCTCTGCTGCGCTAAGTACTTTGCGGTTGAATCTCCGATTCCTAACCCCGTGGCGCCAGGATTGGCTTGAGCTTCGTCTTGAGCGCGGCCGGCATAGACAGGCCTTCGACGATCATCTTGTGCAGATCGGTGCCAGCGATCGGACTCACGGTCATTCTCGTTTTCTCAGCTTCGGCGACGAACTCGGGATCCCGTAGCGATTTCAGAAAAGCCGCCTCCACCGCGCGCACGCGATCGAGCGGCACGCCCGGCGGCATCACGTACGGGCGCGCGTAGCTATTGGGCTTGACCAAGCCGAGCTTCAGCATCTGGCGCTCTTCGTCGGTGCGCGCGAATTGATAGATCGACGGGACGTTTTTGTGCGGCAAATCCGTCAGCGGCTCGTCGACCCACTGGGACAGAATCAGCCACTCGCCGCTTTCGAAGTCTTTGAAGTTAGACACGCCCAGGGTTTCCCAGCCGGTGATCACACTGTTCACTTCGCCCGAGTGCATAGCGAGACGAATCTCAGCGGTGCCTTTGAACCCAGAGACCAACTTCACCCTGGCGCCCAGCACTTCTTTGAGAAACATCGCCGAGTGCTGGATGCTGGTATTGGGCACGGCGCCGACGACTACTTCCTTGGCGCCGGTCATGAAGTCTTCCATCTTGGTGATGCCCGACTTTTTGGTGACGACCATGATGTATTTGAAAATATCCGGCGCGCCGATGTAATTGAATTTCGCCAGATCGAATTGCACGGCCGACGAGCCATAAAGCTGCGACGGCAGCAATCCGCCGTCGAAACTGTTAACGACCGTGCCATCACGCGGCGCCTGATTGTAAGTGTAGTTCGCTGAAACCATGGTCCCCGCACCGACCATGTTGTTGACCAGAATCGCCGGATTGCCAGGGATATACTTGCCGATATGCCGGGCGATCGCCCGGCCGTAGCGGTCGAAGCCGCCGCCGGCCGAATGACCGACGACGATCGTCAAGGTCTTGCCGCGGTAGAAATCCGCGACTCGCTTCTCGTCGTAAGCGGCTTGGCCGACGAACGATGAGGAGGCAATGACCAAGACAATGATGAACCCTATAAGCATCGATAAAGTAAGTTTCACGGTTAACCTCCAAAATGGCTCGAACGAAGTCTACAGGAAGCGAAACCAACAGCAAGGCGGAGCACAAGAGTTGGAGTGATGGATTACTGGAGCGTTGGAGTATTGGGTTCTCGGACTCCGGAACACCCAGCCCGCCACTATTCCATCACTCCAGTTCTTGGTTCGCTCGCCAGCTTCGCCATCAGCGCTTTTGAATCCATCACCACGCCAAAATGTTTGGCAAAATTATTCAGCGTCGCCTGCTGTTCCTCGTCTGTGAACGACGCGTTGCAATCCGCCAGAAACAAGACTTTAAAATCGCGCATGGCGCCGTCGCGTGCCGTGCTGTCGCAGCAAACGTTGGTCGCCACGCCGGTGATCGCAATGGTATCGCGTCCAAGGGCGCGCAATAGGTTTTCCAACTGAGTGCCGTAGAAGCCGCTATAGCGAAATTTTTTGACGAGAATATCGTCCGCCGTCGGTTTCACCGCTTCATAAATCTCCGCCCCAGGACTGCCCTCGAAGTTGCTCCACTCATCCTCCGCGTCGTGGGTCTGCGGCTTGATATCGGCGAAGATGCCGACATCGGCAAGATCTCTGCGTTTGGTCGTGTGCAGGTAGATTACCGGCATGTGGTTGGCGTGGCAAAAGCGCAGCAGTTCTTGAATATGCGGCACGATATCTTCCGACGTGGGCAAGTAGCGCGCGCCGCGCGGATGCACCCAGATATTCTGCATGTCGACGACGATCAGCGCGGCGTTTTTCGTCGTAATGGGCCAGCGATCCGCCGGCCGCGATTGGGTATTTTCCATCGGTCGCCTCCTCGAATGGATGAATGATTACACGGCCTGTCACCGCGATGTCAATCAACCTCGGCTCAAGATTGGCGTCGGCGACCGATCCTGTTATGTAGAAGTCGCTATGAAGATGAGAACTGCCGGTTGGCTATTGGCTTTGCTGCTTGTAAACCCGAACCGCTTTGGCGCGGCTCAAGAAAAAGTCCATGTCGCGATCTCGAATTTTTCCGCTTCATATATCTCCATGCACATCGCCCAGAAGCGCGGATACTACGCCGAAGAAGGCATGATCGTCGAAGTCATCCTCATGGCCGGGCTCACCAGCACGCGCGCGTTGATCGGCAACAGCGTCGAGCTCGGCTCGGCGAGCAATCCCACGGCTGCCGTGCAAGGCGCCAAGTTGAAAATCTTGCTGGTGTTCAATGACAAGCCGCCGGGCATGCTGGTCGCGCAGCCCGGCATCAAGAGCGTTACGGAACTGCGCGGGAAACGAATCGGCGGGTCAACCCTCGGCAGCTTGGAATACGGCTGGCTGAAAGAACTATTGCCAAAGTTTGGACTGCAGCTCGAGAAGGATGTGACCTTTGTCCCGGTCGGATCGACCAGCACGCGGTTAACAGCGCTAAGAGCCGGCACCATCGACGCGTCGCCGCTCAGCCCGCCATCAAATTTTCTGGCGCAAGACGCCGGCTTCCCCGTGCTATTGCGCACCGCCGATCATCTGGAAGACATCCAAGCGTCGATCGTCGCCACCGACGAACGTTTGGCGCGCCAGGGCGACATGATTCGCCGCTTCATGCGCGCGACGGTCAAGGGGCAGCGCGTCTACCTCGCCAATCGACAGGACGGAATTACCGCGATTATGGAGTTCACGCGTCACAAGGACCGCGAGCTTATGGCCCGGGTTTACGATGACCACATGAAAACCATCGCCCGCGACGGGACGGTCCCGGAACGCCTGCAGCGCATCGTCATCGATCGCAGCAAACGCCTAGCCGGCGTAACGCGCGATATTCCTCCTGAAGAGATTTTTGATTTTTCCTTCCTACGAAAGGCGCAAGCCGAAGTGACGCAGAGCGGCTGGAAGCCGTAGCCAAGAGGGCGGGCTTCAAACCCGCCCCTTCAAATCCCTATTTTTTTGCGCCCTTTGCGTTCTTTGCGGCTAATTCTCTTATCCTAACCAGCCGGCTTCTTCGTAGGCTTTGATCGCGCCGGGGTGGAGCGGCACGCCGCCGAATTCGAAAGCAGCGGCGCCTTGGCTGCGCAGCGGTTCGAATAAGTTCTTCAAGCCTTTGAACAAAGGGTTCATCTGCGGCAGCGCGTCGAGATTGTCGGCGATGGCTTTTGCCATGCCGTGGACGATTCTTTCGGGGATTCTTTCGTGCGTAACGATCACATTGATGACCCCGACTTGGGTGACATCCTCGACGACGCCGCGGAAGGCATTTTTTTCGACGACGACCGGACGATAGAACGGCACCTGGGCGAATAATTTGTCCAGTTGGCCCGCGCCAAAGGGAATCACCCGAATATCGGCGCTCTGGCTCAGATCGGTTAATACTTTGTTCGGAATCGGCGGATGAAACTGCACGTCGATGTTGCCGTTGATCAACGCGGCCGCGCCGTCGGCAAACCCCATGTGCACCGGCGTGAAGCTGTCGAACGGGATTCCCAGCACGTCGAAGATCGTATGGACATGCTGCTCCATGCCGCTGCCCTTGGCGCCGACGGCGATGCGTTTGCCTTTGAAGTCGGCGACCGACTGGATCGGTGCCTTGGCGAGCCTGACGAAACACATCGGGCCGGCGTTGGCCGGCGCAACCATGCGGATAGCGATCTGCTTGGTGAACGGCGCGGTGGCGTTCTTGGCTCGGCCGATCCAGTTGGACGCCATGAAGCCGAACTCCAGTTCGCCGCGGTCAAGCTGCTCGGCGTTGTGAATGCTCGCATCGCTGGTTTGCACAACGCAGCTGTCGGTTTCCACGCGCTCTCGATTGAAAAGCTCAGCGATCGCCTGACCCTGAGTGTAAAACGTCCCACCCAGCTCCGAAGTGCCAATTCTTATCATCATGAAAACTGCCCTCCCAGTCTCTGTCTCTGCTCCTGTCTTACACCCACCACCATCGCGCTGCAAATTAATTTTGCATCGTCTGGGTTTAATCTAATAATTCCCCGCAGCTTGCTGCGGGCACCCTATTGATGGGGAATCCAAAGGGGGCGAGCATCCCCTTTGGTCGCGTGCGGGGTTAATACCCCGTACGCGAAATGCTCCGTTT
>Ga0105252_10000030_pt1 | contig 134743 bp, 117 predicted proteins | sample EasRivMeERMZT100_FD_89675 | JGI IMG/M metagenome (GOLD analysis project Ga0105252, IMG submission 89675) | Soil microbial communities from meander-bound floodplain in the East River, Colorado, USA - East River MetaG ERMZT100 | ecosystem: Environmental > Terrestrial > Soil > Floodplain... | reverse complement strand
TTGATCATAGGTGGGAGAGGATGCCTTCCTGGGAAGACAAAACCGCCCACCAAATTTTTACGCAGTGATGAACAACCGAAGGACGTCCGAACTTCCTGCCGCGTCAGCGGCTCAGTTCAACCATGCGCTGCAGCGCCTACCAAACATGGGGACTGGGCACACCGACACACGTCGGGGCGCAATCCCCGTTCTCGGAGAGCAGACACCTTAATCGCTTTCATCGCGAGCCATAGTGTCTAGGCGGCATTACGCGCTTGGCTCGAAAACGACTTTACACAACCATGACAACACACACACGCATCCTGAGAGTCTTTGATTCCTATGACACATAAACTCGCACTCGTTGCTGTTACGGCCCTCTTGCTTCTCACGGGCTGCGCATCCATCTCGCACACCACCGCATGGGAGTACCGGTGGATTACTCCGACTCGACCAAACTTCCAGAAAGAACTCAACGCCGCTGCCCAGGAGGGTTGGGAGTTGGTTTCGGCGGGTCCCGACGCCAACGCCGCAGAGACAATGTCTGCAATCTTACGCCGACCGAAAAAATGACGATGCCGCCTAACCCCCAGCGCTGCAGCACCCGGCCATCACGCTCTGGTTGCCATCGATGCGTCCCGCGGGCCGGGTCGCTGAGCTTTTATCGTCTAGGCGGCAGCACACACAGGCACGTCCCACGAAAGACCATACAAAACGAACAGGCTTCGGTGTCTATTGAGCATGAATCGCAGAGCCATCATCGTCGCCACCTGTGTCATCGTCGTCGCGGGCATCGTGTTGGTCTTGGCGTCCGCCTCTGGAGACCGGAGTGACACGCCGCCAAGGAGCGCGTGTACCTTCACGTTTACTATGCCAGCGTCCAACATCACTGCTGCATCTCAGACCAACATTTCGCCTCAAATCAAGTAGGTGATTTACAGAGACGTGTTACCACTGCCGCCTAACCATGCGAGCCTGTGTGAAAACTCCTCGCGGAACCCGCCGAGGTTTGCCGGTTGCTCGAGAAGCTGGGCTTCAACGCCGTGCGCCAGCGCGGTTCGCACATCCAATATCGCCACCCCCACGGACGCGGCACGACCGTGCCGATGCATAAAGGGCGCGACATTGCGCCATCCTTGCTGCGGCAGATTGCTCGCGACTATCGGAATGACCGTCGAGGATCTTCTCCAGAACCGCTAAGTGGCAGGTCATCGCGAGGAATGCTCACTCATCACGCCGGGTTTTTCTGGCCGTGACCCGTTTTCCATGAGTATTATGCAAGCGTCACCGACCCATGAGCTGGTTGAATTTGAACGTCAGCGCCATCAACCCAGGACGCGTTCGACCAACCAATACGCGCCCGCCAATGCGATCAGCAGCGAGCAGGCCGGAACGTAGCGCGGTTGAAACGCGGGCCGTTGTTTCAACCTCCAGATACAGGGCAGCACGAGGGCCGCAATAACGACCTGGCCCAATTCGACGCCGAGATTGAAGGAGAACAGCGGCATCGCCACTCCGCCTCCTTGCCGGCCCACGCCCAGATCCTTGAGCACCGTGGCGAAGCCGCAGCCGTGGATCAACCCAAAGCCAAAGGCCAGCAGCCAGCGCTTGTCCAAATCGCGACGGAAAAGATTTTCGACTCCCACATACATGATGGAAACGGCAATCAGAGGTTCGACGATCCGTGACGGAATGCGTATCAGGTCCAGCGTGGCCAACGCGAGCGTCATGGAATGCGCGATGGTAAACGCCGTGATGACTTTCACCGCTGCTCGAAAGCTGCCGCCCACGATGAGGAGTCCGAGGAGAAAAATCAAATGATCGTAGCCGGTGACGATATGCTCCACCCCCAGAATAAGAAACCCTCGAAAGGTGCTCGGTGAATGGCTGACCACCTCAGCCCCATCCAGGGGAACTTCCATTAGATCATCGGTGGCACTGAGCACGCGCTCGCTCAATACGCGGTCCGACTCATCGCGCACCGAAACATATTGCCGATGACCGCGCGGGAGGCGGTCCAGGATCGCAGCGCGCACCCTGAGCACCGGGCCGGCGGGGCGGGGAAAAGTGAAGTGAAAACGAACGCCATCATCATCTACCTCCACCGCCGTTTTGGCAGGGGAGATCTCCTGGGCGTCCACGCTCACTTCGAGTGTGGACGGCGCCATCTCCTCGAGCCGCACTCGGATGGCATCGAATTCCTGTTGGGTGATGGGCTTTTTGATGCCCTCCACCAATAAGGGAGCAAGAACAGCGACGTCGTTGCGCGCCAGTGTCAACTGGGCAATCAAATTCCTTTCGTTCAATCGAAAGCTGAGCGCGCTTAATCCTGGATCGTGTGCGAGAGCGCTCGTCACGCACATCAACCACCAGACGCAAACCCGCTGAGATAGACGCTTCTTACGCACGTTTCTCATCATGTCCGTCCTGAAGTGTTTGGGTCAAGAAACACGTGCGGCGTTCCTTTCGCGTTGCTCGTATGAAGTGACGCGGACGCCGCAAACGGGCAGGAGATCGTGGTGATCTCCCGCCCGCTACTTTGCGCCGGGAAGATGCTTTAAGGATGGGTATGGTTTCGCCCGTTTTGTGGTGTCGATTCGTACGGGAAAACTTTGTGGTAAGCCATGTCGTTTTGGCTCACGCCATCGACACCGTCGGCCACGCGAATCACCAACGGCCCACGCAGGTCGCTGAGCAGCGCGCTGACGGCGATGTCCACGACGTCGTCGCCGAAGCGCCGTCCGTTGGGCCAGCCACCGGGAATCAATCCGCCATTGCCGAATGGGTCCTGAATACTGCTCCGGAGCACGTCGTTGCCAAAGATGCTCAAACGCGAGAAGCCCGCATCGTCAGGATTCGTGGGGTGAGCGGCGCCGCCACCTGCCAACCGGCATGGTCCGGTGGAGAGATCGACCTTGATGACGTCCGGGATAAAAATGCCGGCAATGTCAGTGCGGTTGCTTTCGATGGCGGGTCCACTGCCGCCGAAGACCAGCAGGTTGATCAACCGGGCCAGCTCCGGCTTCTCGGCGTACTTCCGGAAGAGCGTGCTGTCGTGGCTTGGACTGGTGCGTCCGTAAAGATCTTTGTCCGCAATAGCGACGAGACCCTCGTTGAAAAGGGGGTTGCCCTGGCGCGCCACCTGGACCCAGCGCCCGGCCAAACGCAAGCCATCATCCCGGTCGAGATCATCGCCATCATCGTGTGACACTAGGCGGTCGCGATGATCGCGAAGCACAGCAATTTGCCGGCGGCTGGTCGTGGCATAAACGCCGATGATCTGCTGATCACCAGCCAACTCGCTCACCGGAATGGCCAGCGCCATCAGATGGATGTTGAATCCTCCCTGGGAATCTTTGCCTGGTGTGCGGAGCTTCAGCAGATCGAAGATCGATTGGATATCAGCGAAGAATCCGTCGTCGCGCTGCCCGGCAAAGGCGATGTAGCCGTCACCCAGGTGTTTGACCGCTTGCGCTGTGTAACGATCCAGTTGGGCTTCAGTCGCGATGCCGCCTCGAGCCGGGTTTTCGCCATTATCGGCCTGGTTGTAGTAAGGAGTCGCATTGCCCTGGTTATTGGGCGGCACAATGCCGGCGCCAAGAAGGGTCCTCTTATCGCGGCGGTGATCGACTTTGGTCACCGTGTAGGTCTGCGTCAGGTTTTGCGCGGCGTCACCGACATCCTGAACCACGCCCAAGTAGGATTGAAGAATCGTGCTCTTGGTCTTGAACGCGGTTTTGAAGCGGAACTGGTAACTAATCGTCGGACAACCAGCCGCCACGTCGGGGCCAGTCGCAACATGAATCTGGTAAAGAACGTTCGGATCAAAGTTGTACTTGTTCGGCCCGATGCCCGGCTCCTGATGCGGGTAAACGCCCAGCGCGGTGACGAGTGTTTTCACACCGTTTTCCTCCTGGACGAAGGCATAAACGTCTGTGGTGTTGGCTGCGGGGTCGAGGGTGATCAGCGGCGCATCCATGTGGCTCGATCCGAAGGTCGGCGTGGCCATCAACGCCGCCAGCGTTAAGGCGACGCATTGCTGCAAGATGCCTGGGTTTCTTTTCATCTCATTACCTTTCTTTGATGGTGGTTTGTTTGGTATTCCGATCCGCGTTGGTTAGTTTCCAGGATCGGATAAAGCCGCGTTGTTGGAGTTGGCTGGCGACGATGCGTCGGTCACAGGATTTTCCCCGACGTCAATGGCCGTCTTGGCCAGCACGGCCTGTTCGAAAGGAAGCAAGCAGTGAATCATTTCCGTCGCCTTGTCGAGCCACTCGGTGGCCTTGCGCTTGCGGCCGTTCTTTGCCGCAATCACGGCTGCATGAAAGAAGAGACGCGCGTCCCGGGTGCCCTCCGCCATACCCAATTCCAGTGTGCGTTGGGCAGCCTCCGGTTTGCCGGCACTCGCCAGCGCCCAGGCCAGCGCGTCCAGAGTGAAAATATCGCGCCGTTCGCCAAGCTCTCTTTCGGCCAGGCGCACCGCCTCTTCGCCCGCTTCGGAACGAGTCGCCAGGTAAAGAGCAAACGTGCGAGGATCGGTCGCGGCGCCGTTGTTTTTCAGCTCTTCCTCAACAGCTCGCGCTTCCTTTTCGCGATCAGCCTCGCGGAGCGCCTCCGCCAGGACCCATTGGTATTCCGGCAGCGGGTTGAGTCTGGCCGCGCGCCGCAGAGGCTCGATCGCACCGGCGCTGTCGCCTGAGGAAAGCAGCATCCGGCCACGCAGCAAAAGAGCGGGCGCATAGTCCCTTTGAAAATCCAGAGCGGCATCGCACGCTTGCTGCGCTTTGCTCAAGGCCCCGGATTGGAATTGATACAGTGCCAGCCGTGAATGCACCCACGCAGCGGATTCGGGATCCCGCGGACTCGCTGCCTTGGCCGCCATTTGCATGGCTTGCAGCGCTCCGGACAAATCGCCCTTGAGCCAGCGAATGTGCGCGGCGCGAGCGTAGGAGTGCAAGCCGGGTTTCAAGTCGAGCATCTTTTGATAGGAAGCGATCGCTGCATCGAGGCTGCCCATTTCCATCTGCACGTCTCCCAACAAGCCGTAATCTGCGGGCAACCCACGACTGTTCACCAATTCCTGCGCCAGACGCTCGGCCTCCCGGAAGCGATGAAGATTGTGCAGCACATGTCCGCGCAGCAGCATCGCTTCAGGACTGGCGGGATGTTTGGATTCCAGGCAAAGTGCGCACTGCTCGGCCAAGGTGTAGAAGCCCGGGTCAAAGCTTGTGCGCGCTTTGGAGACGAACATCCAGCCGAGCCGCTCCAGAAAGGCAGTGGAGTCCGCTGCCTGCCGGGCCTGCTCCTGAAGGCGAATAATTTCCTGGTCTGTTCGCTCCTCTCCACGGTGGGGTGTCAGCGCAAGGGCGCAGGGGTCCACGGAGGCGGCAAGACGGTGTTGGATTGAAGAGTCCTCCTGCCGTTGAGAGGCGGCGTTGAGAGGAGGATCTGTCTTTTGCTGACACCCCGTTTGGAAAGTGACCGAAAGCGCCAACCAGCACCCCGCAAGTCGAACCATGGTGTTTCCGCCATTCATTGTTTCGAGTTCAATCGCTGCCACCTCTCGCGCCGAGCGCCTGCATTTCAGTTAGCATTACGAGCGACCCCTTCGGACGGATGCATTCATTTTGCAACCGGGCTCTGCATGGAGGCGTTTCGAGTGCGTGCGCTTTGGGCCCCTGCGTTATGAGTCGGATCGAAAAAATGTACCGGTGCACTTGTCCATCCTTTGGACAATCCGGGCCTCGGAGGCTGAGGAAAAAGGCGAGTCAGAGGCCAACTGCCTGGGGTCCGGAGAGGGCTTGGAACCTGAAATGCTTTGGGTGTGGGTCGTTAGAAAACCAAATCAACGAAGAATTTATGACATTACAGATGGTCCAGCACTACCTGGTTCTGCTGCCTGGCCTGGATGGCACCGGTTCGCTGTTCACGCCGCTGCGCAATAATCTCCCCGAGCAATTCACGGTCTCCGTCGTCAATTATCCGTGCGGCGAGGTTCGGAATTATCAACAACTCTTTCCCCACATTCGAGAAGTCATTCCCTGGGGACATCCTTACACGCTGGTGGCCGAATCCTTCTCCGGTCCGTTGGCGCTGCTCTTTGCCGCCGAACAACCGGAAGATATCAAGGCCATTGTTTTGAGCGCGTCGTTCGTCACCAATCCGCTTCATCCTTTCGCGGAATGGGTGCGGCAGCGGTTGAAAGATTCTCTGTTTCGAAAGCCTCCCCCGCAAGCCCTCTTCCTGAAATATCTCGCCGGGGAAGATTGTCCTCCCCCGTTCCTCGAAGCAGTGAAGCACGCCATCGAATCCGTCCAACCCGAAGTCCTGATCCACCGCATGCACATGATGCTGGACACAGACGTGAGGCCGGTTCTTGAGGCCTGCGAAAAACCTATCCTCTATCTCCTGGCCGAGCGCGACAAGATCGTCGGCAAACGGGGTCTGGACGCGATTACGGCTGTAAAACCCAACGTGGCCAGCGTCTCCATCGACGCGCCGCACCTGCTGTTGCAGCGCAACCCGAAAGAGGCCGTGGCGGCCATCGAGAAATTTCTTCTGATGCTCCAGAAAGCGGAGATGAGTGCTTCCCTTAAGACGGAGTGATGCCCCTGCCGGTTACTGTTCGGCTGGAAGCGGCGCGAACAGATCCAACTGCGGCGGTGGCGCAAGCTTCTTCAGCTTTTCACGTTCGGCCTTGTGGCGCGCCTGCTGGCGGACGGTGCCTTCGGGCGTGAGTTCACTTTCCTCCAGGTTCCGCAAGATCTCCTTGGCCCGCTCCAGCACCGGCTTGGGCACGCCCGCCAATCGCGCCACTTGAATGCCGTAGCTCTTGTCCGTGCCGCCTTCCACGATTTTTCTCAAGAAAACAATCTGGTCGTTCCACTCGCGCACCGCCACGTTGAAATTGCGCAAGCGCGGCAGCCGTCCGGCGAGCTCAGTCAACTCGTGATAGTGCGTGGCAAAGAGCGTCTTGGCGCCAATCTGGTTGTGCAGATGTTCCACGATCGACCACGCCAGACTGAGTCCATCGAAGGTGCTCGTGCCACGGCCGATTTCGTCGAGTATGATCAGGCTGCGGGTGGTGGCATTGTTGAGGATGCTGGCGGTTTCGCTCATCTCCACCATGAAAGTGGACAGGCCGCGCGCCAGGTCGTCGCTGGCGCCAATGCGCGTGAAGATGCGGTCGATCCGATCCACGCGCGCTTCCTTCGCCGGAATAAACGAGCCGGTGTGTGCCAGCAAGGCCAACAATGCCGCCTGACGAATGTAGGTGCTCTTGCCAGCCATGTTCGGACCCGTGATGAGAGCGATCTGGATCCTCCCGTCGAGCTGCACGTCGTTGGGCACAAAACGCTCTTCGGTTAGATTCTGTTCCAGCACGGGATGGCGCCCATCGCAAATGAAAAGCACACCTTCGTCCCTCACTTGAGGGCGGCAGTAATTGTAAAGACGCGCCGTGTCTGCGAAGGAGGCCAGCACATCCAATTGAGCGAGAGCATCCGCGCTCCGCTGCAGTGGCTTCAGCCAGGCCAGCACCTCCTCGCGCACTTTGAGAAACAGCTCGTATTCGAGTTTGACGCTGCGCTCTTCCGCGCCGAGGATCTTGCCTTCCATCTCCTTCAACTCGGGTGTGATGAAGCGTTCGCCATTGGCAATGGTCTGCTTGCGGACATACTGCGCCGGCACCTTGTCGAGATTGGACCTGGTGACCTCGATGTAATAACCGAAAACGGAATTGAAACGCACCTTGAGCGACGCAATGCCTGTGCGCTCAATTTCCTGCTGCTGCAGTTTGGCAATCCAATCCTTGCCCTCGCGTGTGGCGCATCGTAGTTCATCCAAAGCGGTGTCAAACCCGTCGCGAATGAGCCCGCCCTCCTTTACCGCAAGGGGTGGTTCCTCGACAATGGAGCGGGCGATCAGTTCGACCAGAGCAGGCAGTTCGCCTAACTGCGCTTCCAATTCGCCCAGGAGCGCGGTCGTCTCGTCCGCCCGTCCCTGGCCCGATCCCCGCGCTGCATCGAAGACCTCTTCATTCAGCGAATCGACGGGCGGACGGGACGTCCGCGCTCCTGTTTCGCGCAATGATTGTTTCAGCCCGGGAATTTGTTCCAACGCTTGTCGCAAAGCGAGCAGGTCGCGCGCATTGCCCGAGCCGATGCTCAGCCGCCCAATCGTTCGTTCGAGATCGCGCACCTCCGTGAGCTGTCGGCGAAACCGCTCCAGCGCCTCCGCGTCCTCGATCCAGGTCTGGACGGCCGTCTGTCGACGCGTAATTGCTTGCGTATCCGTGGGCGGTTGCGAAAGCCAGTCCCGCAAGCGCCGCGCCCCCATCGGGGTGACCGTGCGATTGAGCGTCCCATAAAGGGAGGCCGTGCGCGGAGCGTCGCGGTGAAGCGGTTCGAGGATTTCCAGATGCCGCAACGTGGTGGCATCCAGATTCAGGAAATCTGCCGGCTCATAGCAGGAGAGCGTGGTCAAATGCGCGACGTCGCGCCGCAGATGTTGAGTGAGATAATGCAACACCGCGCCCGCCGCGCCCACTGCCGCCATTTTGTTCTTCAATCCAAAGCCATCAAGTGTTGCCACCTTGAAGTGATCGCGCACCGTGAATTGCGCCGTTTCCGGGGCGAAGACCCAATCATCGTACGCATTCAGGTTGGGCAAAGTATTTTTCAGCAAACGGTGAAGCGCAGTCGCTTCGGAAGGATAGATCATTTCCGCCGGGCGCAATCGCTCCAACTCCGCCAACAACGCAGTCTCGGTGGCCACTTCGGTCGTCTTGAAACTGCCCGTCGTCAAGTCCACCACCGCGATCCCGAAGCTCTTGCCGACAGGGTAAACTGCGCCCAGGAAGTTGTTCCGCTCGGCGCTGAGCATCCGCTCGTCAAAGTGCGTGCCCGGACTGAGGATCTGTGTGACTTCGCGTTTGACCAGTTGACCGGGCCGCGCCTCCTCCATTTGGTCGCAAATGGCCACCTTGCGACCGGCCTTGAGCAGACGCGCGATGTAATTGTTGGCGGCGTGAAAGGGGATGCCGCACATCGGAATCACGCCCCGTTTAGTCAGCGCCACATTGAGCAACTGCGCGCCGATCTGCGCATCCTCAAAAAACAACTCGTAAAAATCCCCGAGGCGAAAGAGCAACAGGGCGTCTTTTGGCAATTCACTCTTGATGCGCCGGTACTGCGCCATCATGGGCGTGAGTTGAGCGTCGCTGGCCATCGATCCCAACCTTAATCAGGAGCGAGGATTTGGTCGAAACGATTTTTCCTCAAATGCGCCAGTCTTTGATGTGAAGCACCCGGCAGTTGCGGATGGACACATGAAGACTTTCTCGAGATGCAGTCATCGAGCGTAAGGACTTCCAGGCTGCGGTCTGGCGGAAGTTGCCAACCAACGGATCGGGCCAGAGACTGCGTCGAAGGCGGCGCCGGCTTTTGCGATGGAAATCGACTGAGGGAGGGTCTCAGAGATGGAGTTGAACTGGCGAGCCTTTTTCTGATACTTCGACCATGCGTTGGCGCCGGAGCGGTCTGGCAACGCCGCCGGCGCCGGCGATTGGCAGGCCACAGTGAAATCGAAACCGAATTGAAGTTAAGGCGCGCAAGCGCGAGCAACGGAATGACGACCTCCGCAGGCAAGCAAGTGATTTCAAAAAATTTGCTCGAAATCAGGAATCTCATCCTTGAGTTTGGGGTTGAAGGCAAGTTCTTGCGCGCAGTCGATGACGTTTCCCTCACGATTCAGGCCGGTGAAACGCTTTGCCTGGTCGGTGAAAGCGGGTCCGGCAAGAGTGTGACGGCGTTGTCGATTGCGCGGCTTGTCCCCGCGCCGCCGGCGAGGTACGTCGGCGGGGAAATCCTCTTGCATGGGGAGGATGTGCTGCGCATGTCCCCGGGACAGCTTCGTGCTATTCGGGGCGGAATCGTCAGCTACATATTCCAGGAGCCGGGCGCTTCGTTGAATCCGGTTTTTCGGGTGAGGAATCAGATCAAGGAATCTCTCAAGCTGCATCGGCGCGAAGCGGCCACGGATGATGAAGTCGTGCGCCTCCTGAAACAGGTCGGCATCTCGGCGCCGGAATCTCGCATGCGCGATTATCCGCACCAACTGTCGGGCGGCATGCAGCAGCGTGTCATGATTGCGATGGCATTGGCATCACATCCCAAACTTTTGATCGCCGATGAGCCCACCACCGCGTTGGATGTCACCATTCAAGCGCAGATCATTGAGCTCCTGCACAGCCTGAAAGAGCAGCTCGGCATGAGCATGCTTTTGATCACTCATAACCTGGGTATCGTGGGTGACATCGCCGATCAGGTCGCCGTCATGTATGCGGGCCAGATCGTGGAACACGCCCCTGCGCGCGCGCTGCTGAGCCGTCCGCTTCATCCCTATACGCAGGCATTGATGAACTCGGTGCCAAAGCTGGGCCATGCTGCGCAGCGGCTCACTTCCATTCCCGGCGCGGTGCCCAATCCCGCTCTCTTCCCGTCCGGCTGCCGTTTTCATCCGCGTTGTCCGAAGGCACAGCCGGATTGTTCGCAGAGCCCGCCCCAATTGATCGAAGTCGAGCCGCAGCGTTGGGTCCGCTGTCCTTATTGGTCGGCTTGAACTGTCGAACCGGCGAATATGCAACTTAAATCTCTCCATCTGTCCGCGTGAATCTGCTCGAAGTAAAAGATCTCAAAGTCCACTTTCCGGTGAAGCACGGCGTGTTCAGTCGCGTTCGGGACTACGTCAAGGCGGTCGATGATGTGAGCCTTTCGCTGGCGGCAGGCGAGACGCTCGGCCTCGTCGGCGAAAGCGGCTGCGGGAAAACAACTCTGGGCCGCGCTATCGTCCGTCTCATCGAACCGACTTCGGGTAGCATCTTTTTTGAGGGGACAGACATTTCCAGAGCGAAAGGCGCTGACCTGCTCGCCCGCCGCCGTCAATTCCAAATAATCTTTCAGGACCCTTATGGCTCGTTAAACCCGCGCATGACCGTGGAACAAATCATCGGCGAGGCGCTCGATATTCATGAACTGGCGAACAGCTCGTCGGCGCGGCGAAAACGGATTGAAGATTTGCTCATGGCGGTCGGTTTGAATGCCGCGCATGCGCAGCGTTATCCACATGAATTCAGCGGTGGCCAGCGCCAGCGTATCGGCATTGCTCGCGCGCTGGCCGTCGAACCCAAATTCCTGGTTTGTGACGAACCGGTCAGTGCGCTGGATGTTTCGGTCCAGGCGCAAATCATCAATCTGCTGCAGGATCTTCAACAGCAGCACGGTCTGGCCTACCTGTTCATCGCGCATGACCTTGCGGTCGTCGAACACATCAGCCGCCGCATCGCTGTGATGTATCTGGGGAAAATTGTGGAGCTGGCCGAGGCCAAGGCTTTGATTCGTGAACCCAAACATCCCTACACGCAAGCGTTGATTTCCGCCGTGCCCGTGGTGGACCCGGTTTCCAAACGCCGGCGCATCCTATTGTCGGGCGACGTCCCTTCGCCGATCCATCCGCCTTCAGGTTGTCCTTTTCATCCACGCTGCCCGATCGCCGAAGCACAGTGTCGCGTGGAAATTCCGTCCTTGCGCGAGATCCGTCCGGGACACTGGGCAGCGTGCCATTTGGCGAAGTGAAAGTGTGCGGCGTGAGACGCGACGCGTGAAGGCCGAGAGGTTCGAACCGTCCTTGCGGTCTCACGTGTTAGGCGACAGGCACCGCGTTGAATATTATTTACCCCACCGCGTCAAACATGGCCTAAAACCGCAATGCGCGGCGGTATCTGGAAGTAAAACCTATGAACGACGCACCAAGACACGTTGCTACAGTACGGCCGCAATCGCGCCGTGGAGCATTTACCCTGATTGAATTATTAGTGGTTATCGCCATCATCGCCATTCTTGCCGGAATGTTATTGCCCGCGTTGGCTCGAGCCAAGGAATACGCCCGCCGCATCGCGTGCACAAATAACCTGCGCAATTTGGGAATGTCGGTATCAATGTACGCGGACGACAACGAAGGCCGATTTCCGCCGCAGCGAGGTAAAGAAGAGGAAAAATGGCCCAGCGCTTTATTCGAGTATTACAAGAACGTAAAGATCCTGCGTTGTCCCAATGATCTGGTGGCCAAAGCCCAGGGAACCGACACCAATTATCCGGCCAACATGGCGCCTCGCAGTTACATCATTAATGGCTTCAACGATTACTTCAAAGGGCCGCCCACCAATGGTGGGACGTTTGCGGAAACGGCCATTCAGGAAAGTTCCGAAACCGTTTTGTTCGGCGAAAAGAGCGATGACTCGGGCCACTACTGGATGGATTACTGGGCTGGCGATGATTACAAGGAGCTGGAACAAACGCGTCACCTGGGCCGCGCTCAGGCGGAGTTCGGCGGCTCCGACTACGCTTTCGCGGACAGCAGCGCACGCTTCCTTCGGTTTGGCCAGTCGCTGAACCCGGTGAATCTGTGGTTTGTGGATCCGGATCTGCGGAACCTGGGAACCCCGTTTTGATTTTCCTCAGTTTTGCAGCAGGCCAACTGCAAGGCTTTGACTGCTTTCTCACCACCGCGCGCCACGAATGGCGTAGATGCTCACGACCGCGTTTGCTCCCAGGCTAAGGGCCACCGCCGCCCATAGGTGGTGCAGCGCATTGCCTGTTGCCAGCCACAGATTGATTAAGAGCCATACGACGAGTGGATGATAGTCGATCGGCACCTTGATGGGCTGTTTGTTAATCAGCCAGGGAGTCGTGAAAGCCAGAATCGACAGCGCGGCCACAAACCAGCCTAAAAAATTCACCCACGGGGCCGTGTACCAATCCGCCACCGACTTGGGCACTTGCCAGATCCAGTACCCTTTCACAAACACGGCGAAAGGCTCCAGGCCAAGATCCAGAACCACGGCCAACGCGCACGTCAGGCCGATGACCCAAAGGCCATAATAGTTGGTCTTGCGCCAGGGACGCATGATCAACCGTGCCACGCCACGGCCATTGACAATTACCACGATCCAGATCAAGGGAAGCGGCCACGGCAGCACTTCGAAGATCCGGTCCCCGACCCCTTCCAAATACCTGTAGGGCCCGAAGGGCACCCCGGACAAAGCGGCCACGCTCATGATGCCAGCCGACATCAACGCGATCATTACTGCCGTCATGAGGACATTCTGCAATGGCAACCGTCGCCCCAGCGCCAGGAGCGATGTCAGGGCGGCAGACACAAGCAGGGGTCCTTCCGTCCAGCCCCGCTCGGATGGGGAATTCAATCCCAGACAGAGAAACACGAAACTGACGGCCCACGAAGCCAGAAACAGAATGAAAGCCGGTTTGTGCCACCGCTCGATGACCGGCGATGATTTGGGAATGGGGAAGGGCTCTGCCTCAGACGATGACGAGAGCTGCACGGCGCCTTTGCCAAACCCATTCACGCGAGGAAGCTAACGAACAACGGGAAAACCGAAAAGGTGGAAGTTTGTCGGACCCATCCCTGAGATCTCTGAGATCCCTGAGCGATTTCTGGAGGTCACCTGACGGCTCTCCGCGGTGCGCGCCACAACCGCGTTCCGCTGTTCGCGCAAAGAACTTCGTCTGCCTTTCGTTTAGCGTTCATTCGGGTCCATCTCGGTTGGCCCCGGGTTTTGGTTGAGCGAGGAAACGGTTTCGATTAGAACCGTTGCCGCTGTTCACAGAAGATTTGCCGAAAAGCTGTCCTGAACGCGCTGGCTCGTTCGTCGTATCGATGAAAACCGAAGGTTTTCGCCGGTGACGAATGAGCCGTGCCAGGTGAATTCGCTAATGAAACTGGACCGAAGCAAACACAACGCGGGCGGGCAAACTGGAGAATGCCCTGTTCAACGTGTTCCTCCAGGACGGCACGCCGGCTTGCGTCGGCAAATATCGCAACGGCGAGAAGTTCGGCGTGTGGCGCACGTATGGCGCCAGGGGCAAACCCAGCAAAACCACCAAACACAAATCAAATTAGGAGAGCTATGAGCAAAGTCCGCGTCCTGGTCGGCACGAAGAAAGGCGCGTTCATCCTGACAGGGGATGGCAAACGCCAGAATTGGGAAGTCAGCGGCCCCCATTTTGCCGGCTGGGAGATTTACCATGTCAAAGGTTCGCCGATTGAGCCGAATCGCATTTACGCCTCGCAGACAAGCGGGTGGTTCGGGCAAATCATCCAGCGCTCGGATGACGGCGGCAAAACGTGGAACCCGCCCGGAACCAAACCTGAAGACTTAATGGGACCCGATGGCATGCCCAAGGGCGAAAGCAACATGTTCCTCTATGAGGGCGAGGTGGGCACGCACAAGTGGTATGACGGGACACAGCATCCGTGGGAGTTCAAACGCGTCTGGCATCTCGAACCGTCGCTGACGGATCCCGACACTGTTTATGCAGGCGTGGAAGACGCGGCGATTTTCAAAACGACCGACGGCGGCAAAACATGGCGGGAGCTTGCCGGATTGCGCAGCGCCAAAGGCCACCTGTGGCAACCGGGCGCGGGCGGTATGGCTGTGCACACGATCCTTCTCGATCCGAAGAACACGAACCGGATCTTCATCGCCATCTCGGCGGCAGGCGCCTTTCGCACCGATGACGGCGGGAAAACGTGGCGGCCAATCAATCGCGGGTTGAAGTCCCAATACGAACTGCCCGACCCGGATACCGAAGTCGGTCACTGCGTTCATCGCATCGCCATGCACCCGGCGCGTCCGGACGTTTTGTTCATGCAGAAGCACTGGGATGTTCTGCGAACCGACAACGCCGGCGAGCAGTGGCAGGAGGTCAGCGACAACCTGCCGACCGACTTCGGTTTCCCGATCGACGTTCACGCGCACGAGCCCGAGACGATTTACGTTGTGCCCATCACCAGCGATTCCTTGCATTATCCGCCGGAGGGCAAGCTGCGCGTCTATCGCAGCAAAACCGGCGGCAACCAATGGGAAGCGCTCACAAAAGGGCTGCCGCAGAAGGATTGCTATGTGAACGTGCTGCGCGACGCGATGGCTGTCGATTCGCTCCAGCCGTGCGGGATTTATTTCGGCACCACCGGCGGACAGGTTTATGGCTCCGCGGACAGCGGCGACTCGTGGAATCCCATCGTGCGCGACCTGCCGGGTGTGCTGTCGGTGGAAGTGCAAACGCTGCGGTGAACGAACGAGAAAGACGAACCACGAATGGACACGAATGAACACGAATTCTCGGAGCGCGGGTCTGCGACCCGCAGCGCCTCGGCGTGTAACCGAGTCTGCGGAAAAACGAAATCGCACATCGCCGTCACCGTGCTGCGGCTCACAGAGCCGCGCTCCCCTGCTCGCTTTGGCCAGACGTTCATTGGTGTGAATTCGTGTCCATTCGTGGTTAACAAATGATCCGCGTCGTGCTTCCCTATCACCTGCGAAACCTCGCTCGCGTGGACGCCGAGGTACAGATCGAGGTCGATAGCCCGGTCACACTGCGTTCCGTTCTCGACGCGCTCGAAGCGCGTTATCCCATCCTGCGCGGGACGATTCGCGACCATGGCACATTGAAGCGGCGGCCTTTCGTCCGATTCTTCGCCTGCAAAGAAGACCTTTCCCTCGAACCGCCGGAAACCAGATTGCCGGACGCCGTCGTCAGCGGCGCGGAGCCGTTTCTGGTCGTTGGTGCAATCGCGGGGGGTTGAGACGACTCACACAATGAACTGATGACCAAGCCTGGCATCAAACGCTTGAGGTAATCATATGAGGAGCGGTAAACACAAAACCATTGACGAGTATCTCGCAACGTTGAGCGATGACAAACGTGCCGCGCTGGAGAAACTTCGAAAGACCATCAGGGCTGTGGCGCCGAAGGCTCAAGAGTGCATCAGTTATCAACTCCCCGCTTACCGTCTAGACGGGAAAATGCTTGTAGCCTTCGGTGCGACGGCGAACCACTGCGCCTTCTACCCCATGAGTTCTTCCACGGTGGAAGCCCATCAGAACGTGCTCAGGGACTACGACACCAGCAAGGGCACGATCCGCTTTCAGGCGGACAAGCCCCTGCCGGCGGCCCTGGTGCAGAAGCTGGTCAAGGCTCGGATCGCGGAGAACCGCGCTTGATTTACGGAATAAAAAGCGCCTGACTCTGCCCGTATCATCCAGCGCCCGTCGCCGAAGTCTACGGATGGCGTCTCGGGCGCATCGTCGATCCCTTCGGACACCACTGGGAGATCGGCCGACCGTTGAGCTAAGCGATTTCATTTCACTGAGTCCTCCCCGGAATGCTTTTGTCTGATGAACTTATTGGCCCACGCGATGAAGTGTTTCATGTTCGACCGGTCTTCGTGGCCGCCGTCGTGTTGACGCCAGGCCAGTTCGCCGTCGAGAAGGCCGGTGTTCACAGGTGGCATTTTCGCGGTGCGATAATCCTCTTTTTCGCCGATGTCTCGCGCGCCCAAAAGGCGGAAGACCGGTCCGGCGGCAACCGTAGCCATGTAGCTGCCCTGCTGATCGAGCCAGTTGGCATCGCCGCGTTCCGGCACGCCGTAACTGATGAAAGTGAGGCGCGGCGCGCACAACGCAATCAACTCATGAGCGTCCACGGGTAGATCGCCTGCATTCTTGCTGCCGAAGGTGGATTCGGCGGCGCCGTATTTCAAGAAATTGCCGGCCATCCAGTGATATGCGCCCGAGCCGGTGAGATTCTCCACCGCTTCGCCAAAATTGCGGCGATGCAGTTTGGCTCCGCCCTCGCCGGAAGAACCGACCAGGGCCATGGCAAAGCGCGGCTCAAAGGCCATCGCGACGAGAGCCGCTTTGCCATAACGCGAAACGCCTTCGATGCCGCCCTTCTTTGCGTCCACGGTAGGTTCGGTCTCCAGATAATCCAAACCCCGCGCGGCGCCCCAGGCCCAGGCGCGCAGCGCACCCCAATCAGCCGGCTGACGTGGCTGGCCTTTGTTGACCAAACCAATAATGCCCTTGGTCAGTCCAGCGCCATTGTCGGCCTGAATGCTGCCCGGGCTGATCGTCGCGTAACCCCAACCGGCTGCGATCAATTGCTCCGTGGAAGGAGGATCGGCGAAGTTACCGCCACCAAAACCGCCAAAACGATTAGTGGGCGCAAGTTCTCCGGGCCGCCGGGGAAAACCGCCGCCGCCAAACCCGCCAAACATCATCAGCACGGGCACGGGACCCTTTGCCTTCGCCGGCGTGACCAGCGTCATCTGGATGTTCACTTCGATGGATGGGCAGGCCGAATTATCCACGGTGCCGATCAGTTGCCTGGCGTTGACAGGCATCTGGCCCACTACACGATCGGTCGCCTGGGTCGTGATCGTCCAGGTCACCTTGGGCATATTCCTGGGCACACGACCAATGACTTCACGCTCGAAATCCTCGACGATCTCCGGGCGGCGCTGTTTCCACCAGATATCAGCGGTCGTGACCGTCTGCCCGTTTTTCAAAATGAGTGGATCGGGCAGGTCGGGGTAAGGATTGGCCTTTGCCGGATCGTAATTGGCCGCGTTGGTCGCTCCGGCCCGCCCACTCGGACCGGGGCGGAGCCTCTTAATTCCCACTTGGTCCTTCATGTTTTGGTGATCCTGCTGAGTCGTCCAGTTAAGTGGTTCAGGCACGGCGCTGGAGGGCGACGTGCCGGTCTGAGCATACAGACCTGCGGCTGCCATCGCCGTGATGAATCCGGCTGCAAAATACTCGGACAAGAAGCTCATCGAGCGTTCGGAGTGTTGCATACGCTTTGAGTTTCGCGTGATGACGCCCAACAAATACACCGCCCTCAGTGGGTATCAAGTGAAGACTTCGCATTGACACGCGGCGGCACGGTGCGCCCACAGATGGAATGGAGTCCGTTCAGCGCAGCCGCACTTCTTCTTGGACTCACCGGCTCTCTCTCCTGCATACTCCGTGCGTGAGACCTGTGAGTAACGCTATTGCATGACCCTTATGCCACAAGCAACGACGACCAGCGCACCTTCAGAAACGAAATTTATCCAGGGCTTAGGCTTTCTCGATTCCACGATGATCGTCGCGGGTTCGATGATCGGCTCCGGCATCTTCATCGTCTCGGCGGACATCGCGCGGCAGGTGGGCTCCCCCGGTTGGTTATTGGTCGTGTGGGTCGTGACCGGTTTGCTGACGCTGATGGCGTCCCTGAGCTACGGCGAACTCGCGGCCATGATGCCGAAGGCGGGCGGCCAATACGTTTACTTGCGCGAAGCGTTCTCCCCGATGTGGGGCTTCCTCTACGGTTGGACCTTGTTCCTGGTGATTCAGACGGCCACGATTGCGGCGGTGGCGGTAGGTTTCGCGCGCTACATCGGTGTGCTCTTTCCAAGCATCGCCGAAGGCATTTACCTCATCGAGCCCATCCGCATGCCCATAAGCATCGGTTCCACCAGCTACGCCTTGTCGCTCTCTACGGCGCAGCTTGTCGGCATCCTGATGATCGCGCTTCTGACCTGGATGAACACACGCGGGTTGCAACTGGGCAAGCTGGTCCAGAATGTCTTCACGTTCGCTAAAACAGGCGCGCTCATTGCGCTGATTGTGCTCGGCATCGTGGTCGGTCTCGCTTGGCACCCCGACATTGCCAGCGCCAACTTCGGAGATTTCTGGCGCGTGCGCGGCCAGTTGCAAGACGTTGGAGGCGGGTTGACAGCGGCGGCCACCTTTGGCCTTTTCGTGGCCATCTGTGTGGCGCAGACGAACGCACTTTTTTCAGCGGACGCCTGGAACAACATCACGTTCACGGCCGGCGAGGTCAAAGATCCCCGGCGCAACATCCCGCTGTCGTTGGCCTGCGGCACCGTGTTGGTCATTATCCTTTACCTTCTTGCCAACGTCGCCTATCTGCTGACGCTCAGGTTTGAAGACATTCAGCAAGTGCCCAGCGACCGCGTTGCTTCTGCCACCGCTCAGGTGATTTTTCCTGGCTTCGGCGCGGTGCTCATGGCTGTAGCGATTATTGTTTCCACGTTCGGTTGCAACAACGGCCTCATCCTGACGGGCGCGCGCGCTTACTATGCCATGGCCCGTGACGGACTCTTCTTCCCGTCCGCTGGGAAGCTCAATACTTTCCATGTGCCTGCATGGGGTCTGTGGCTTCAAGGCGCCTGGGCTGTGTTCTACGTCCTGCCGCGCACGGTCAAAACGGCTGCGGACGGGAAGGTTTCCTACGGTAACTTGTACGGAGATCTTCTGACCTATGTGATTTCGGCCGCGCTCATCTTTTACATTCTGACTATCGCCGGAATCTACGTCCTGCGAAAGAAGCGCCCGGATGCAGAGAGGCCCTATCGCGCGTTTGGTTATCCGATTGTGCCCGCGCTCTACATCGTCGGCGCCTCGGTGATTCTCATCGTGCTGTTCGCCTATCAAACGGCAACGACCTGGCCCGGACTGCTCATCGTGCTCACAGGAGTGCCGGTTTATTTTCTGTGGAAGAAGCGCGCCGCATTCGGCGGAGTGCAGCCTGGAGAAGCAAAGCTCGAGTGAATCTCTCCACTTCCGAGTGGCCAGAAGTTATTGGTGGTCCCTCTGCGTTCCTCTGCGACGACCTTCGCGTCCTCGGCGTTAAAAATGCAGCGGCTCGAACCTTTCAATCCGCTTTCTTCAACGCAGAGGACGCCAAGGATTTCGCGGAGGGCCGCAGAGCTGGATGCCTGTTTCATCTCGTGGCTGCAGCGTTGTCGCGGCTTCCTCTCTTGGCACGACTATGCCGGACATTTTCTTGACTTCCGGTTTCGGGTAACCCATTAACGCGGGCAGGCGGCCAGAGCCGCACCGATTATGAACCTATTTCGACGCAAGAGCCTGACCGATCTGCAGAACGAAGTAGCGACCGACCAAAGCCTCAAGAGAGCACTGGGGCCATTGAATCTCACCACGCTGGGCATCGGCGCCATCATTGGCGCTGGCATTTTCGTGCTCACGGGCAAAGCAGCCGCAAACTATGCCGGACCGGGAATCGTTTTTTCCTTTGTGCTGGCTGGCCTCGCCTGCGCGTTCGCAGGCTTATGCTATGCCGAGTTCGCGGCCATGATTCCGATTGCCGGCTCGGCCTACACGTATGGATATGCGACGCTGGGTGAGTTCATTGCATGGATCATCGGCTGGGACTTGATTTTGGAATATCTGTTCGCCGCCTCGACTGTGGCCGTGGGTTGGTCGGAGTATGTCGTCTCCTTTCTCAAGGAGTTCAACCTTGTCATCCCCGCCCAATTCACAGGTGCGCCTTACAATCATGCCGCTCCCCCTGATGCAGGATGGAACATTTGGCGGCTGTTTACGGAAGGCTGGACGAGCACCGGCGCGGTCCTCAACGTGCCGGCGATGATCATTGTGGCGAGCATCACCGTCCTGCTGGTTCTGGGCATCAAAGAATCGGCGACGTTCAACAACATCATCGTCGTAATAAAGCTCGCTGTTATTCTCATGTTTCTCGCGGTTGGTGTTGCTTACCTCAACACGGATAACTGGCAGCCGTTCATACCGCCGGCCGAGGGGCCAGGAAAGTTTGGCTGGGGCGGCGTCTTGCGTGCCGCCGGTGTAATCTTCTTTGCCTACATAGGGTTCGACGCGGTCTCGACGGCGGCGCAGGAGGCCAAAAAACCGCAGCGCGATATGCCGATTGGAATTCTCGGCTCGCTGGCGATTTGTACCGTACTCTATATCGCCGTGTCCCTGGTGCTGACCGGTATCATCAAATATACAGCCCTTAACGTGGGCGCTCCGGTGGCGGTGGCCATCGATTCGCTCGGCCCAAAGGTCGCCTGGCTAAGACCTATCGTTAAGATTGGCGCTATTGCCGGGCTTTCATCCGTTATCCTGGTGATGATGCTCGGGCAGCCTCGCATTTTTTATTCGATGTCGAAGGATGGCTTGCTTCCGCCCGTATTCAGCAGTGTTCATCCGCGGTTCCGAACACCGTGGCTGGCCACGATTCTCACGGGTGTCTTCGCCATGATGCTGGCCGGGTTGTTACCAATTGGACTACTTGGGGAACTCGTGTCGATCGGCACGTTGCTCGCGTTCGTTATTGTCTGCGCAGGCATCTTTGTGCTGCGCTTCACGGACCCGGATATTCCACGACCATTCCGGACGCCTGCGTTCTGGCTGGTCTGTCCGCTGGGTGTGTTTTTTTGCGGCTGGTTGATGTATGGGTTGCCTCGCGATACCTGGGCCCGGCTCATCATCTGGCTGGTAATCGGGTTATGCGTTTACTTCGGCTATGGCCGCCGGCACTCAAAGGTCCAGCAGCAATCGGTACCTCCAGTGACTGCGGTCGCGAAGTAGGCGACCAGTGGCAGCTATCCAGGGAGGTTTTTATGGCAATGAATGGAATCGATCTGACGAAGCAACCGCCTCGCAGTCCGCGCGTCCGGCTGGGCCTTTATGTAAGTCTGCCGCGATTGCTTGATAAGGGGCGCGCAACCATTGCCGGCAAAAATGGTGAATACCACTACGCTTGTCCGCTGGATCAGCGTCTCCTGGAGTTTGCCGGAATCGATGCCGAGGCTCTCAAGAAGCAACTGGCGGCCGGTAAGGGCGACGGCGAAATCCTGGAATGGATCACGGCCAATTCCAAAACGAAACCGTCCCCGGTGGAGATCGCGGCGTGGTCGGCCCTGGCAGAACAGCGAGTCCCGGGAGACGTCGAATCGCGCCAATTCTTCAATGAACTTCATTCCAAGGCCGCCCCGAGACGCCAGGACATCGTCACGTGGTTTGATTTGCTGGATGTGGACGATTACGTCTCGTTTGGCGGGAAGGCGTAAGCCGCAAGCTCGTCGCTGCCGGCGGCAGGAGACGGGCCATCGGAGGGCTGTTCGCTTCGTGACCGAGCAACGACCTACAGCAGCTTGATCTGCATCTCTTCCTTGGCCAGCGCTTCGCCCAGGCCTTCGATGCGATTGCGGCGGCGTTCCATGATGTGCTTATCCACCACGGGGTCGTAGGCGACCGGATAGTTGCCGTCGTAGCAGGCCATGCAGAAGGAGTTGGCGGGCAGACCCGTGGCCTTCACCATGCCGTCCTGCGAAAGATAAGCGAGCGAGTCGGCGCTGAGATATTTGCGGATCTCGTTCATTGAGTAATTGGCCGCCATCAATTTGCTGCGGTCGGGAAAATCGATTCCATAGACGCACGGATTCATGTGTGGCGGACAACTGACCAGCACATGAACCTCCTTCGCACCCGCTTCCTTGAGATTGTTGACGCGGGCTTTGCAGGTCGTGCCGCGCACGATGGAGTCATCCACAATGATGACACGTTTGTCTTTCACCAGTTCCGGAATAAGGTTGAGCTTTACGCGCACGTTGAAATCCCGAATGAGCTGGGAAGGTTGCAGGAAACTTCGGCCCACGTAGTGATTGCGAATGAACGCCATTTCGTAGGGAATCTCCGATTCCAGCGAATAGCCGAGGGCGGCGCAGTTGCCGCTGTCGGGCACGGGAACCACAATGTCGGCATCAATGGGATTTTCACGCGCCAACTGCCGCCCCATCTCCACACGAACTTTGTAAACATTGCGGCTGGCGATGGTGCTGTCCGGCCGCGCAAAGTACACGTATTCGAAAATGCAAAAGGCCCGGCGTTCCTGGAGGGGAAAAGCCTGAATCGCGCGCAGGCCTTCCTTGTTGATGATGACGATCTCGCCCGGCTCAACGTCGCGCACGAACTTGGCATGAATCAGATCCAGGGCGCACGTCTCACTGGCCAGCACCCAGGCATTCTCCAGCTTGCCGATGCAAAGCGGACGAAAGCCATGCGGATCGCGCACACCGATCAGTTCCTGCTCCGTCATGATGACCATTGAATAAGCCCCTTCCAGACGATGCACCGTCTGGACCATGAAATTTTCGTAGCCGTCCAATTCGGGCTGGGCCATCAGATGGAGAATGATTTCGCTGTCCACGGTCGTTTGGAAGATCGCGCCATTGGCTTCCAGTTCGTCGCGGAGCTGAGCGGCGTTCGTAAGATTGCCGTTATGCGCGATGGCCATCTGGCCGCGCACGCAATCGCCAGTCAGCGGCTGAGCGTTGCGGATGTGAGAAGAACCGGTCGTCGAATAACGCGTGTGACCCACCGCAATCGAGCCGACCAGGTTATGCAGCACCTCGCCGGTAAAAACCTGCGAGACCAGGCCCATCCCACGGTGCGCTCGAAAGTGATTTCCGTCGGAAGTCACAATCCCGGCGCTTTCCTGCCCGCGGTGTTGCAGCGCGTAGAGGCCGTAGTAGGTCAGTTCCGCGGCATTTGGGTGCCCGTAAATGCCGAAGACACCGCAGTAATGTTTTGGATATGCTTGCATCAAATTGTCGCGTTGCTCGTGTGGTAATATTCCACCTGAGATCGCCGCAGCAAGTCCCAACTCAACTGACTCCGCCCGGGAAAACGCGTTGCTCAATCCACACGCACGGCTTATTTCACCGGGATTGCGAGATTGCGCAAGCTCCAAACGTAAATTTCGCAATGTCACCACAGAAGAAGCGGTTCTTCTCGATGAACCGCGTAAGCCAGACAGCCTTCAGCGCGATCTTCAGGCCAGACGGCGTCCGTCTGAGCCTGAGGAAGAATTCCTGCGTCAGGTCCCTGGCTTCAGCTTCGGCTTAGTCTTGGCCACGAATGGACCGCATCTGGAATCTGGCCTGAAGCGGTTTGTCCCTTGGTAGTCGAGCAACGTGTGAGCAACATCTGACATGGGGGAAACACCCCATCCTGCGAAACGGAACCCGATGCCCTTTGCTTTCCTCCTACCTTCATTATGAAAACTCGCCAACACCCCAGGCTCTCAAACGGAATGAAACCAATCCTCTGCGCCGCTCTCGTCCTTTGGGGACACGCCGCAGCGAACGGGCAAACAGATGGCCCGCGCGTGATCGATCCGAATTTGCGCGTGCGAACTGTCACCACGAATCTGAACCAGCCGACCAGCATGGCATTTCTTGGGGCCGGCGACATCCTCGTGCTCGAAAAGGCTTCAGGCAAAGTCCAGCGAATCGTCAATGGCGTGCTGAGTTCCACGGTGCTGGACTTGCCAGTGAACTCGGCTTCAGAACGCGGCCTGCTTGGTATTGCGCTTCACCCGGACTTTCCATCGAACCCGGGCGTTTATCTCTTTTGGACCGAAAGTTCGACTGGAGCAGACTCGGATGTGCTGGCCGAAGTTCCATTATTGGGCAACCGTGTGGATCGGTTCATCTGGAGCGGCTCAGCGCTCACAGCGGAGAGGAATTTGATCCAACTCCGCGCTTTCCAGATGGACGCCGATCAGCCACTCCGGGGCAATCATGACGGGGGCGTGCTGCGTTTCGGGCCGGACCGGAAGTTGTACATCTACATGGGTGATAATGGCCGGCGCGGACAGATGCAAAACCTTTCCGATGGACCTGGCCCGGCTGGGAATCAGCCTGACGACCAGTTCGGGGGGCCAGAGCCGGACAACGCCCATCTCACCGGCGTAATTTTACGGCTGAACGACGATGGGAGCACGCCCTCCGACAATCCCTTCGTCGCGGCTGGAGCACTGAGGGGTGGCGAAGCGGGGGAGAATCTTCAAAAGGTCTTTGCCTATGGCATCCGCAATGGTTTCGGGATGGCGTTCGATCCTTTCTCAGGTTTTCTCTGGGAGGGGCAAAATGGAGATGACAGCTTCACGGAAATCAATCGCGTGGAAGCTGGAGCCAACCTCGGGTGGGTTCAGGTCATGGGACCCCTGGCGCGGATTGCGGAGTTCAAAGCCATTGAGACCAGCTCAAACTTTTTCGGGTTGCAGCAGGTCCGTTGGTCGCCGACCAACATCGCGGATACGGCTGAGGAAGCGCTCGCAAGAATGTTTATGGTCTTCGATGGCGGCGACGAGTTTGCGACGGTGCTTGAAGGAAGCCAGGAGGTGCCACCAGTGATGACCGCTGCTGGTGCGGTTGCTCAGTTCGCGCTCAATTCCGATGGAACACTTTCCTTCGAGCTTCGGGCGACCGGACCTATTCAGGACGCCACCCAGGCCCACATCCATCTTGGGGCCCGTGGGCAGAACGGACCGGTCGTGGCATTCCTCTATGGGCTGACAGCACCGCAGGATTTTCAGGCGGGAGATTTGATCGCCAGCGGAACATTGGATGACGGTGACGTGATTGCCCGGCCAGGTTTCGTGCCGAGTATCGCCAACCTGGTGCAGCGCATACGCCAGGGCCGGACCTACGCAAATCTACACACGACGGCGCATCCCGGCGGCGAAATTCGCGGTCAGATCATCGTCACAGATCGAGCGCCGGTCTCTCATTACAGCGACCCTGAGTTCAGTTGGAAGTTCGAGGTCGCGCCTGCAGCCGTCGGTTTCATCAGCAGCCGCGCTCTTGGGCCGCAATACCAGGGTGACATGATTGTCGGCGCAGCGCGGGATTTCCTCCAGGGAGGAACGTTATTCCGCTTCAATCTCACCGGTAATCGACTGAAGGTTGCTGTAGATGATCCACGGCTGGAGGATCGAGTCGCCGATAACCTCGCCAAGTTCGAAATCACAGAGAGCGAGAGCCTGTTGTTCGGAACCGGCTTTGGTGTGGGAACGGACATCCAGACGGGACCGAATGGCAATCTCTTCGTGGTCTCGATATCCAACAACGCAATTTACGAGATATTCCGCCAACGCACCGTGAGAGCAGAGAGTAAATAGGTGCTAACGCACAATTCCGTCGTCGAGATATCGCAAGTCCTGTTTCAAGACCTGTTGCGCAAGACGGTAGCCTTTGGCGTCGGCGTTATCACGAACGCCTAGAAAGCAACGCTCGATTCGCGACCGCGCGCTGCGACAGAAGTAATCCACCAGATTGAGCACTTCGTCGGTTTCCTCCTTCGAGCTGTGCTTGGTGAGGGCGGTCGCACGGGAGCAACTCGCGGCGATGGCAAAGAGTTCGGTGCCGATGTCCACAAAACGTCCAAGCAACACTTGCTGGCGTTCCAGTTTCGGACCGAACTTGACCATCGCCTGGAACAACCGTCGCGCCAGGCGGCGGCTGGTTTTAGAAGCGTAACGGAGATGTTTCGATAGCATCGGGTCGATCCCTCGCGCATTGCCCAAGCCAGACGGCAAGAATTGTCTCGGATACCATCTGGCGTAGAACATCCCCGCTTTAAAGGCTGCGGCGAGCCGCTGCCCCATCGGCAATTGCGAATTCAACGCCGCCGCAGCTACTTTCAAGTGCGGATCCAGCGCCTCGCGCGCAATAAACAGGCGCATGATTTCGCTGGAACCTTCAAAGATTGTGTTGATGCGGCAGTCGCGCATGAAGCGTTCAATGGCCACGGGTTCGTCACCGCGGGCTTTCAAAGAGTCGGCGGTTTCGTAGCCGCGACCGCCTCGAATCTGCATCGTGTCATTGACAATTTCCCAAGCCGTTTCTGTTCCCCAGAGTTTGCACATGGCCGCTTCAAGACGAATGTCCGCCTTCTTATCGCGGTCCACCAGGCTGGCGGCCATCAGCGTCATCGATTCCATCGCAAACGTGTTCGCAGCCATGCGTGCGATCTTGTCAGCAATGGCGGCGTGTTTGCCGATGGGCGCGCCCCATTGCACGCGGCTGTTGGCCCACTTCTTGCCGATCTTCAGGCATTGCTTCGCAAGACCGACGCAAGCGGCGGGAAGAGTGAGACGCCCCGTATTCAAGGTCGAAAGCGCGACCCTGAGTCCTTTTCCTTCGGCCAACAGAATATTCTCGCGCGGCACTTTGACATCCGTGAAGCGGACCACCCCGTTGTAAAGCGCCCGCAGCCCCATGAAGTGGCAGCGATGTGTCACCTCGACACCCGGCGTGTCCATATCGACGATGAACGCCGTAATTTGGTTTTTGGGTTTGCCGTTAACCATCTTCGGCGGTGTCTTAGCCATCACCACGATGACGCCTGCTTTGACACCGTTGGTGCACCACAGCTTTTCACCGTTGAGGATAAAATGTTTTCCGTCCGAAGCAGGCTCGGCGTGAGTCTCCATCGTCGCGGGATCAGAACCGACGCCGTGTTCCGTGAGTGCGAATGCTGAGATCTCGCCTTTGGCCACGCGTGGCAGATATCTTCGCTTCTGCTCTTCGGTGCCGAACATGATGAGCGGCTGCGGCACGCCAATGGATTGATGAGCAGAAATCAATGCCGTGACGTTGCCATCATAGCTGGCCAAAAGCATCGCGGCTCGCGAGTAATTGGTTTGGGAAAGGCCCAGCCCGCCATAGCCCGGCGAAATCTTGATGCCGAACGCGCCCATCTCGGCCAAGCCATCAATGACCTCCTGCGGGATTTCTCCCGTGCGATCGATTTCATCCGGATCGACGCGCTCACGAAGAAAATTCTCCAGGCGCTGCAGAAACGCATCGCCTTGATCTCGATCTTCAGCACTTTGTTCAGGGAAAGGAAGAATGCGGGTCGGATCAAGTTTTCCCATAAAGAGACCCGCTGCGAAACTGCCCTTTTCCGACGCGGCGTCCCGAGCGGCTTCAGTTAACTCCAAAGCGGCGCGCTGGCCGGCGGACATTTTTGACGTATCGATCAGCGGCGATTGCTCGTTGGCCTTGGCATTTGAATCTTCAGGCGCGGTCTTCAGTTTGCTCATGCGATCCCTTTCTCTTCGTAAAAACTTTTCCCTTTAGCCGCCATCGTTTGCAACAGGGCGCATGGTCCAAAGCGAGGCGCATCTGTGGTCGCCAGCTTGTCCATCTCCTCGACCAGTTGCGAAACTCCAACATAATCGGCGAAGCGCAGAGGCCCGCCCAGAAATGGAGCGAACCCAGTGCCCATGATCATCCCGAAATCCACATCGGCGGGCCCTGCCACGATTCCCTCTTCCAGGCAGCGCGCCGCTTCGTTAATCATGAGCAACACCATGCGGCTTTGCAATTCCGCGCGGCTAAGGGTCGCGGCGAGGGCGCCTCGTTGAAACGTGTCGATGCCGGGATTCACATCCGGTTCTTTGTTTCCCTTCGTGTGAACATAAAAGCCACGGCCATTTTTCCGCCCCAATAGACCAGTTTCAAGCATCTCATGCAACACCGGCGGGGCGACCAGGCGCGGGCTGAATCTGGCAGCGATGGTTTCCGCCACGTGGTGGGCCACATCCACGCCTACTTCATCAATCAGGCGCAATGGTCCCATGGGCATTCCGAAATCGAGCATGGCTTCGTCGATGTCCTCGACGCGCGCTCCGTATTCGAAGAGATGCCCGGCTTCGATAAGGTAGGGCATGAGGATGCGATTCACCAGAAAACCAGGGCTGTCTTTCACCACAACCGGTAGTTTTCCGATCTGCTGCGCGAAACGCACGGACCGCTCGACGACATCAGGACGCGTGTCGTGACCGACGACCACTTCCACCAGTTGCATGCGATGAACAGGGTTGAAAAAGTGTAGGCCGACGACTCGGTCGGGGTGTTTTGTGGCCGCCGCAATCTCGGAAATGGACAATGCCGAAGTATTGGTTGCCAGGATACTGCTCGGACCAGCCATCTCATCCAACCGGCGAAAAATGTCCTTCTTCAAATCCATTTTTTCCACGGCCGCTTCGACGATTAGGTCCACGTTTTTCAGTGGCACCTCAGACGCTGCGGGATATATGCGGTCCATTCCGGAGCGAGCTTCGATCTTCGTGAAGGCATGCCGCTTGAGGCCCTGTTCGTAAAGCTGCGCGATCGTCGCCATGCCTTTGGCTACCTGTTCGGCATTGATGTCACGCAAGATGACCTGCAATTCCCGTGCGCTGGCCCACTGGGCGATGCCTGCTCCCATCACACCTGCGCCAATGACGGCCACACGTTTGATGGACCGTGCGCTCTCCGGGCTATCGTCACGTTTGTCCGACAGGAGTTTTTTGGCGCGTTCATGCAGGAAGAAAACACGCATCAGATTCTTGCATGTTTCCGTCTGTGCGAGTTCAACAACAGCGTCGCGCTCCAATGCCAGAGACTCCTGGACGGACTTGGAAATCCCCTGAGTCACCACTTCCAGCGCTTTCGAAATGGCGGGATAATGACCGCGAGTCCTCTTGAGAACTTCAGCCTGCACGCGTTTGGCAATCAACTTTGCTGCCAAAGCGGTATTCATCAAGGCGATGGCGGTGCTGCGTCGGCGACGCAAAGTTTTCCCACTCGCGGCAATTTTTTTAAAAGCAACGTTAAGCAGATATTCCCGAGGCGCGAGATCATCGACCATCCCGCATTTGAGGGCCTGCTTTGCCGCGAGCGTTTTGCCACCGAGAATGACGTCGAGGGCTTTAGGCAGCCCAATCAAACGGGGCAATCGAGTCGATCCTCCCCATGCAGGCAAAATGCCCAATTGAGTTTCGGGCAATCCAATCTTTGTGACGCGATCGGGTGAGGCGATGCGGTAATCACATGCCAGAGAAATCTCATAGCCGCCCCCGAGGCACGCTCCGTGGATTGCAGCCACGGTCGGGATGGGTAATTCGGCAATCCGCCTGAAAACAGACTGACCCAGTTCGATCATTTCCCGAATGTCCGCGGGCGTCTTGGCCCTGGAAAACGAATGGAGATCAGCTCCTGCGATAAAAATCGATTTCTTGGCGCTGGTTAGAACAAGACCTTTGAGCCTGGAATCGGCGGCAACGGCATTGAGATGCTCGTCCAACTCCAAAAGCGTCGCTTTGTCAAAAACGTTGGCGGAAGAGTCGGGACGGTCAAACGTCAATACACAGATCGGTTCCTCAGTATCCCGTCTGTGAATGAACGCAGACATCCGTTCCGAGGATGTCTGCGGCTGTGGTTCTGCGCGAGTTATCGTTTTCGGTTCTTGAACGTCAACTGTGGTCATAATCAGAGTCTTTCCAACCAAAGAGCTGCGCCCTGGCCCCCACCAACACATAAGGAAACCAGGGCGCGCTTCGCCTGCCGACGTGCCAGCTCTTTAAGGCTGGTCAAAATCAAACGAGCACCGGTGGCGCCCACGGGGTGCCCAAGCGCAATCGAGCCGCCATTTACATTCAGGCGATCTTTGGGAATCTTGCCCACGTGGCGATTGCGGTGCAAAAATCTATTCGCAAAGTCTTCGGACTTGAGCGATCTGAGGACGGCCAGAACCTGCGCGGCGAAGGCTTCGTTAATCTCAATGAGATCGGCTTGCTCGACGTTCAGTCCTACTCTTTCTTCGGCTTTGGCAATGGCGAAGACCGGACCGAGTCCCATCCGTGAGGGATCGCACCCGGCATAAGCGTATCCGGTCAGCGCCCCAAGCGGGCTGTAACCCAGTTCTGCAGCCTTCTGTTCGGTCATGACGAGAAGCGCCACAGCGCCATCGGTAATTTGAGACGCGTTGCCCGCGGTAACCGTGCCGGTTTTTCGATCGAAAACAGTTTTAAGTTTAGCCAGGGTTTCCAGCGTTTGATTCTGTCGCGGACCGTTGTCGGTTGCGATTGGAAACGGTTTGGTCGAAAAGACCGGACAAATCTCTTCCGCCAACTTTTCACGGGCGGCAATGGCCCTGGCGTGCGATTCCATCGCAAACGAATCCTGCAATTCGCGGCTGATGCCAAACTCACGCGCCAGGAGTTCGGCGGTTTCACCCATGTTCAGCCCGCAAACCGGGTCAGTCAGACCGAGTTGGAGCCCTATGCGTGGCTGGAAATCTGAAGGGCGGAATGAGGTCAGAGTTTGCAGCTTCTGTCCAAGTGATTTGGCGCGGGCCAACTTGCCAAGTTTCTCTGAAGTGGATTGTTTGAAGAGAAGCGGCACTTGCGACATGCTTTCCGTGCCGCCTACTACAAAAATGGAACCGCGGCCGGCCGCCATTTTCTCGTAAGCCTGCGTGACAGACTCGCAGCCCGAGGCACAGTTGCGGTGCACTGTGATAGCGGGCACATGATCGGGAATGCCGGCACGCAGAGCAATAACCCGAGCAACATTGGCGGCATCCGCAGGCTGGGCCACGCAACCGAAGATAACTTCGTCAATTAATGCCGGATCGAGACCCGTGCGAGCGAGGAGCGCGTTGACGACCATTCGGCCGAGTTCGTCCGCGCCCAGACGGGCTAAATCAGTGCCCATCTTGCAGAAGGGCGTTCGAACACCATCGACAACGACTAAACGCGGAGTGCTCATGTGTTTACCTCTGCCTCATCGCTCACGCCATCACCATTGTTTGCAACTTCGGCATCGCCGATAGGGGAGCCGTTCGGTTCTGTTACTGGGACGGCTGTTCGGCTTTTGCCAGGTCTGTTGTCGATGATCTTTTGCTCCTTGAGTTGCGTGCCCACCCCTTGCAGCCGGCGAATCTCATCAGCGTCGTGGAAGACGATTCGGTTGGGATGGATCTCCGTCCGCTCCACAAAACGATTGTTTAACTCGCGGCACACTTTGGCTTCGTCGACATCATTCAGTTTGTGCACGTGTAAGATGATCTCGTCCAACTCCATCGGATCATCATTCCGTTTGCGCAACTCCAACTGCCAGGCGCCCACATTCGGAGCATCATCCAGGACATGTTCCAGTTGATTGAAATCGACCAGCGTACCCTTGATCTTATCGAGTTGCATCGATTTGACTTCCGAACTTCGCGAGATCTTTCCAACCAGCCTCGGCACGGTGCGTCCGCAGTGCGGGCAAGGGTCGTAAACCAAGCCGCCATCGATGACATCCCCAGTGCGATAACGGAGCACTACACTGCCTCGCGCATCCAACGGAGTGAAGACCAGTTCGCCCGGACTGCCCGGTGGCAGCACTTCTCCGCTTTTCGGATCAACGACCTCAAAGAGGCCGAGATCCGGATAAAGATGGTATCCGGCAGGGCGGTCATCTGGAGAACAAGGGCATTCGGCCCACGCCATCTTCGCTTCTGTGAAACCATATGTCACAAGAATTTCGACGTTCGGCGAGCCGAGTCTGGAGGCCAAATTGTGCAGCTTGCGTCGGATACCTTCAGCGACTTTTTCACCCCCAAGCACGATGCGCTTCAAACTCTCGCACCGCACACGGTCCTCCACAGCTTGCTGCAAGACATGGTAAATGAACGTCGGCATCCCGATAAGCACGTCGGGTTTGATCTTTGATATCATGCGCAGATTGCCCTCGGTGCCCATTACTTTGCCGCCTCCTGTGCCCATGCAAAAAACCCCAAAGGCCGTCGCGCCATAATGCACCATCCAGAATGCCAAGTGCGGCGCGTAAGGAAACAAATTCAAGAGCCGGAAATCGTGTTGCGCGCCGCACACCTGCATGATGCGGTACCCAGCGATCGAAAGGTTGATCAGATCGTGCTGCGTGAACAGAAACGGGATCGGATCGGCTGACCGGCCTGTCGTCGTGGTCATAAAGACCGGGCGAAATTCGGATTCAAATCCCTGTTTGACCCGTGCGCGACCGGTCATGAGCGCTCGCAAGATAGTGGAAGGTCGCCGGCCGAGAGCTTTCGGGTCTGGCACGATGATGAAATCCTTCGCGCGCTGAGGATGATCGGGCGTATTGACGAGGTCCGCTTTGGAGGTAAACGGAATCTGTTCCAAATCTTCCAAGGTTCGAATGGCGTCGGGACGGATTCCGTGCTTGTCGAACAGCTCGCGGTAATACGCCGAGAATGGAACGACTACGTCACGCAGATAGCGGCGCAACTTTTCAGTCTGTAGCTGGCGGATTACCTTTTCAGGTAATCGTTGCCACTGCGTTGTGAGCAAGGTTGAGTTCATGGGCAGGCTCTTTACGGTTGATTAGGGTCTTGATTTCTTCCAGATGTTCCTCGGCCTCGCGACGGCCCAAGGCAATATATTTTCCCGGATGCCGGAAATCGTGCCACCGGCCATCAAACGAGAGAGGACGCAGCACGATGTCAGCGCGCAGGCAAGCCATTTCAGCTACGCGCATCTGCGCTCCATGAAAGCTCCGGAGGATGGTGTCCAGAATGTTGCCAGGTGCGAAATAATTCAAATACTGATTAAGAACGCGCTTGAGTCTGTTTGGCTTTTTACCACGCAGAGCCGCTTGCTCGCGTTCCATCTCTTGGCGACAACGGAGGTAGGCCGCAGTAGGAATCGTATTCACCGCGATAATACGTTCGATGCCCATTTCTTCAAGAACATCCACGGGCAGAGGATCGGCAATGCCTCCATCAATATAGAGTTCCCCGTTGATACGGACCGGGACGCAAGCCCCAGGGATGGCGCTGCTGGCATGAACGGCAGATGCGACTTCGCCACTAGAAAAAACTGTCCGCTCCAGCGTCGTTAGGTCAGTGGCAACGATGCGCAATGGCCGTACCAATTCGGAAAAATGCACGTCACCAATCGACTTCTTCAGACGATGCTTGACTTTCTCACCGCGGAGAAACCCCTGCCGCGGGAGAATGAACGGGTCGATCAACTCCAACAAACCCCATCGCTTTTCCACCTCGCGGGCCAGTTTCTCCATAAAGGCACCATCATAACCATACGCCCAAACCGAGCCGACATATGCGCCCATGCTGCATCCGGCGATAACATCCACTTCGATGCCATTTTCCTCCAAGACCTGAATCACGCCGATATGAGCCAGGCCCCTCGCGCCGCCCGAAGAAAGGGCCAACCCCACCCGTCGATGCGCAACCTCGCGGGCCAAACGCCGCATATCTGCATTGAAATTCCAATCGTTCCAATATTGGAGACCCTTCGCTATGGCCGGCGTAGGACAGCCGTGAATGAATCCATGCACGGAACTGCCCATCTGCTTGAGTAGCTCATTGAAATGTTCTTCCTCCTTTTCCCGACAGATAATCGTTTTGACATTCAGCCCGTCACTCTTCGGATGCGAACGCACTTCGCGAATAAGCAGTTCCCGATGATATAGATTTTCACCAGTCGGCTGAAGCAAGAGAAACGTCCTGTCGGATTGGCCGAGGCATTCCATGAGCAAAGGCACGGGCACCTCTGCGCTGACATGGAAAAGCAAATAGTGATAATGATTCTGGATATGCTGAACCAATGAAGGAATGTGGTTTTGCTCCGCCGCATGGCCCGAGATATGGAAGCTCAGGCTCGTTACTCCCTCTTCTAAAGCCTCCAAGTGTTCAGCGAATCCGAACTCGCCGTTGACTCGGGCGGCAAGCCGGCTCCAGTCCGTGAGGCAAACCCGGGCTTCCGTCACGTCCAGATGGACCAAAAGAACCGAGCATCCTGTTTCCGCATGCAGCGTCCGGGCAAGAGTTTGAGCGATGAAGGCGTCTGCTATACGCTGAGAGAGCGAAGCCACAGTAATCACCCGATCCGAGCGCGCTGGCCAGTGCAACGATGACCGCATGCTTGAAGAAACAGGATAAAGCTTCTTCCGATCCGACTCGGGATTACCTAGATTGAACTGGGCATTCATTTCCGTCGCTGGGCAGCGACGGAGAGCTGACTAAAGGCACTCTTTAAGTCAGCTTTTAGCTGACTTGTAGCGGACCGTCGCCGGCCCTCTTTACACCTGCTCTGCTACCTATTTTCATTGTGCCTTGCCTGCAATATATGACGAGTCCTTGCTGTGTCAAATTCAGCACTGCATTTTTTGATTCCTCTGGGCCGGGTCATCGATCAGAGTCGTGACGGTCTTTAGTTAGTTAGTTGGAGACGTCCGGATTAAAAGAAAGCATGGACAAACAACTTTGCCGCATCAAAGTCAGCACGACTGCTCCCTACGTACTGCCGGGTTTTCCACTGCTGCGACAAACGGAGAGTGGAAAAGGCAGGTGGGGAAAGTTCCAGTTCTTCGTCAATGAGCCAATTGAGGAGTGCGACGCCTGGTTTATTTATGACGGCTTTTCCGAACCGCAACAGGCCCTGTGTCCGCCTGAAAACGTCGTGCTCATAACGGCGGAACCGCCAGCGTTCAAGTTTTATCCCGGCTCCTGGCTTCGGCAATTCAGGCACGTGATTTCCTGCCAGCGAAACCTCAGGCACCCGGATCTACACTTGTCGCACATGGCGTTGCCCTGGTTTGTAAACAAGGCCTATGACGAGCTGATCCGAAGCGACTTCCCTGAAAAAACGAGAGACCTTTCCATCATATGTTCCACCAAACGCCTTATGAAGTGGCAAAGGCAGCGCCTGACATTTATTGAGGCCCTCAAGACCCTCGAGGGCGTCCGCCTTGATTTCTACGGCAGGGGGCTGGTGAATCTGGACGACAAATGGGATGGGCTGGCGCCATACCGCTTTTCAATTGCCTTGGAGAACAGCATCCATCCGGACTATTGGACAGAGAAAATCGGGGACTGCTTCCTTGCGGGGACCGTTCCGATTTATTGCGGTTGTCCGAACATCAACCAGTACTTTCCTGACCGAGCTTTTGAGCTCATCGACATCACCGACGTAGCAGGCAGCCTCGAAAGAATTCCCCGGTTACTCGCCAGCAGTGATTATACGCAACGTTTGCCCGCCTTGCACCAGGCGCGCGACCTCGTATTAAATCGCTACAACCTGTTCAACTTGATGGCTGACTTTTGCCAGCAACTTTCTCTGACTGCAAGCGCCACTATGATCAGGTTGCAACCTGAGCCCAAGCCGTCGCGCTTCGTCAAAAACCTCCGGAAATGGCGCCGGGCCTATTGGGGTTATAGGCCGTGGTTTGCCTCGGCGTCGCGGCGGATGGCGTGCGATAAAGCTCCTGAGGTTTTGTATAAAAGATTGACGTAGTTTTCCGCTCGCTTTAGCCAGCTCAATTCCTTTGCAAGCGCTTGGGCGGCATCCACCAGACTTTTTGCTAAGCCCGGTTCAGTCGCAAGCCTGTGTAAAGCCTTCGCGCAATCACCCGCACTGCCCGGCGAAAAAAGCAGCGCCTCCTTTCCATCCCGCAATACGCCGGCAATGCTCGGCAAGGAACTGGCTAGAACAGGCCGACCTAAACCTGGATAATCATATGCCTTGGTGATCGCCACGTACGGCATCCGCCCTGCCGCCAGCGCCGGAATGATGGTTGCATCCACGTCGGACAGAAACCTGGAAAGCTCTGCCGGAGGAACGACACCGTGAATCGACACAGCGTTGGCACCTACTCCTCCGGCCAACCGTCGGAGTCTTTCGGCTTCTGATTTTTGAGCGCCCGCCACTTTCAAATAAAGGGGCAGCGGTTGATCTTTTTGGATCTGGGGCCAGGACTGCACCAGCCATTCGACACCTTGTTCGGGATAGGCGGATCCGATGTATGCCACGGTCAACCGCCGGGCTGGTATGAGGGATGATCGGACCCAGAGAGGGGGGGGAAAGTCTTCCGGTGAAAACCCACAACCCAAACCTAAGTTATGGATTGGTTTATCCGGAAAGTGTTCTTCAAGTGTTTTGCGAAGTGGTTCCGTCGTTGTGAACAAACAATCGACATGCCCAAGAACCTCCATTTCCAGTCGAGTTTGTGCAGAATTCGGCCCGCATTCCAAGACCGCCAGCTGGTGAACTTCGTAAGCCCAACGAACTGATGTTCGAGATGTCAAACGCCTTTGAAGAAATCGGAACAGCTTTGCGAAACTCGCCGAGATGAGCCAATCGCCTTCCTCCAGCGACTTTCGCAAATACCACCAGAGCGCCCAGTAATACACCGCGTTAATGGTTACCCCCGCACGGTCGCGGGCCTTCCGCAGAGCCGGCAGACCTTTGACTTGAAAATTTGGCAAGCTCTTGTATCCGAAATACCGATAGATGTCGCCTGGCGCGCGAAATCCAGGATAGAGCAACTGTATCTTCAATTCGGGTTTTGCCTTGGCCAGCCACCAGCAGTGCCGGAAACAATACAGCGCGTGGGGTGACCCCTCCAGTAAATGCTGATTGACGGCAAAAAAAATGGTCACAAAGTCGTCAGCGATTTAACAATTGAACGATGAAGCGATTCAACCACTAACAACTGGCTTGTGATAAATTGCGATAACCCAGCCTGCCTGCCTTGAAGACTGCGCCTCTCTTAAAAATCTGGATGGGAAGTTTCGGCGTCTGGATGCGCTGGAGGGTACACCCTGATTTCGCGAGTCCGGCGTTTTTGAATCGACTCCGGGCGCCGGAACAACTCATGCAGCCTCCCGCGCAACCCATCGAGCGCGACGCGACGCCCAGGGTCACTCGGCTGGTGCGCGCCGAGTTGCCTGAGCTGCCGGGCGTGCCGGTCATCATCAAAAATTTTCAACCAAGAAATCTCAAGCAGTCTCTGAAGGACCTGTTTCGGTCCTCCCGGGCGCACCGCGCATTTTACAGGGCCCTGCTGCTGCAGAAGCATAATATTGCCACGCCCACGCCCGTTGCCGCTGGGGAAACGCGTTTGGGTTGCTGGCTCAAAGAATCCTATCTCATCGCCGAAGAAGTCCCCCATGCCCGCACCTTATACGAGTGGCGCAACTCGGCCAAACACGCCCATCAGAAGAAAACCCTCATGCGCGCTGCGGCCAAAATGCTGGCCCGTTTGCACGACGCCGGGTTTGCGCATGGCGATCCCAACATCTCCAACTTTCTGGTTCGTGGCCAACCTTATCCGTCACCCGACCTGATCGTTATTGATCTCGATAATATCCAGCCACGGCGCCGGATTTCCGCCCGGCTTGCCGCCAGAGATGCTTCACGCCTGCTTCGACATCTGAGCCACTACGAGCGCCTCTGGTTCGTCGCTCAATACTGCCGCGCGCGCCGTCAGCGCCTCCATGCCCGGGATTTCAATCGTCTCCTCCATCCTGGCGAACAGGCCGGACAGGGTGCCTTCCCCGGTGGTTAGAGACGGTGGTCCACGTCCGCAATAGATTGGCTGACTGCATGCTCGCATGGCACAAGTCTCCACATCGCCTGTCCATGTTGTTCAACGTTTGTTCAACTGCTTCTGCTTTGAAAATCATCGACATCCACTCGAATCGAGGTCTAATGTTCTCTTAGACATGGCAGCGCAACCGCGGTTTTCCATTCTGTTCGTGTTGGGTCGGTCGCACACAGGCACCACTCTCCTGGGCCGAATGTTAAACATGCATGATCACGTTCTTTGCGCAGGTGAGATGCTTCGCCTCGATTCCGCTTTATTCAATCCGGGAGAACTATGCTCCTGCGGAACGCTGCTCCGCGATTGTCCGTTTTGGAACCGCTGGATCAACAAGCTTCCCAATCCGCTAAAAACGAATTACGCGAACTGGACCTTTGAGATACTCGACGAAATTCGCAGCCGGGAAGGCAAACGCCTCCTGGTGGATTTATCCAAAACGAGGGCCTTCCGCGTCAGTCATCGTTGGCGAACGCCCGCAGTCGGTTATCTTCTTATGGTTCGCGATCCTCGCGGGACTCTGCGGAGCGATTTGGGTCGCGGAAAAAGTCTTTTCACCGAATTACGACTCCATCGAAAGTGGCTTCGACGCTATCTGGCGTTCACGAACAGAAACGCACGCAACTGTTTCACGGTCTTTTATGAGGACCTGATCTCTTCGGCTGAATGTCAGTTGCGACGCATCTGCCAGTTTCTCGGCTTGGACTACTCCCCTCAAATGCTCGCTCCCGACGCGAAGGTCCATCATTTCGTGCGGTCCAGCCTGTCTGGCTTTTTGAAGGGCGCCCATAGATTTCAGGTGGACGAACGATGGCGCAGTGATTTAACGCCTGAACAGATCAAGACTATCGATAAAAAGCTCAGTTCTTTCGCCATCTACGGGGAACGTTATCAGCTTGCGAGAACAGCTCCCTCGCCTGCCCCTGTGCTTCCCACGGCAACGGCCGAATGATTACGCGCGTTGGCAAGTTAACCTGGCGAGTCAGACCTGATTTCGAAGCCTTCCGGCCAGTGCTCGAAGATCCTGAGCGATTCCTGCAAGATCCGGTGATCCAGTACAAGCACAGCCCCAATATTACCGTCGCCAAAATCAATTTCGACGGCCCCAATTGCCCTGGTTTGATTCTGCGGCGATTGAACTACGGCAAATTCCTGCATCGCCTTCGCGATTTCTTCCGCCGTTCACGGGCCGAGCGCGCCATGGCCTGGGGTTTACTGTTGGGGCAGGTTGGCATTGCGACTCCCCGACCGCTGGCGGCCGCCAATGTGCGTTGTTGCCGGTGGCCGTTGGCCGCCTACCTCATCACCGAAGAAGTCCCAGGCGCCAAAACATTGACGCGCTTTGTGAAAGAGAAGCCCGCTTACTCTGAGAACGTTCTTCTGAGGTTGGCCGATCTCATAGCCGCTTTGCACAACGCCGGGTATTCGCACCGCGATTTGAAAGCCACCAATGTCTTGCTGGACGACCAGTTGAAGCCGTGGCTGATCGACCTTGATGGCATTCGACGGCTGGATCGATTTGGCAGAAGCAGGGCCGCCGCCGACCTGGAGCGCCTGGCGCGCAATTTCAATCCGGCGTTTTTGCGCCGGGCCGGGCCTTCATTCCTGAGGCGTTATTGCGAGCGACGCCATGACCATCCCAGCCGCCTCCAGCTTTTCCGCAAGCTCAGCGCAGCCTTGCGACGATCCACTTAAACGAGTCTGATGCGAATAATCCGATGAAGGCCGCCTTTCTTATCGAGCAACTGGACTCCAGGCGCGGAGGAATGGAGATGGCGGCCATCGAGTTCCTCAACGAGATTGTTCGACTTATGCCGTCTCGGAAGGATTTGGAAATTCATGTCCTCACTCAAAGGGCGGAATCGGATTTTTCAATCGCTCCTGTCCATTCTCTCGGCGTTAAGGGAACCAGCCGCGCGGCGCGCTATCGAAATTTTGTCCGCGCGGCCGACTCTTTTTTGACCAAAGACTCATGGGACGTTGTTCATACATACACGCCCTGCTTGAGGTGTGATCTTTACGAGCCACTGACCGGCGTCGCCGCGGAGGCCCTGGAGCGGACGATCGCCGTGCGTCGGACTCCTTACTTGCGGGCGTTGCGCAGGCTGGGTGCCGCGTTGAGCGCCAAACAGCGCCTCTGGACCCGGCTCGAACGCGACTTGCTAAGCAGCTCCATTCCTCCGCTGGTCGCTGCGATCAGCAGCTACATGCGCCGGCAGGTGGAACAGACCTTCAAATTCCCTCCGGAACATCTCCGCGATGTGTTCAGCGGCGTGACTGTTCCCATGCTTTCCGATTCCGAGCGCGCCGCCATTCGGGAACGGATTCGACGCGACCTGGGACTCGACCTCCAAACACCGGTAGCCATCTTCGTGGGTCACAATTTCCGGCGTAAGGGACTGGCTCGCCTGCTGGAAGCCTTGGCCCTTCCGGAAGCGGGCCAGTGGCATCTCCTGGTCGTTGGCAAGGATAACGTCGAGCCGGTGCGCCGCCTTGCGCGCAAATTGCAGGTCCTCGAGCGCGCACAATTCCTGGGACATCGAACGGATGTTTGGGACTTATATTGCGCGGCTGATGTCTGTGTGTTGCCGACCTATTACGATCCGGGTTCGCGCACGATCCTCGAAGCGCTGTCGCTGGGAGTGCCTTCGATCACAACCCTGTACGACGGCTCGGCGGACTGCATTCGCGATGGCGAACACGGTTTTGTTTTGAAATCTCCGGAAGCTATCGAGGCCCTCGCGCACGCTCTTCAGCAACTGGTTCCGGAATCGGTCCGCCAGCGAATGTCTCAGAATGCTCTGAAGCTGCGCCCGTACCTCTCCATGCGGCGTCACGCCGAAGAGATCGCCGCGCTCTATGAAGAAATCGCTCGGAAAGCCTCGGCGCGATCCGTTTTCAAGAGCGCCAGCCGATGACGCTTTTCAGCTGCTGGCCCCAAGTTGAGGTTAAGTGCCGGGAGCGGGGAAGTCATCGCCAGGCTCTTCAACGGGAGGATTCGACTTGTGCCTTTCGTTTTTTGATTTCAGCCGCTGTTCCACGAAAAAGCCCTGGAGCAACGCGCGGCACTCCGACTCGCGCACCCCGCTCGTGATGTCACACCGATGGTTGAGAGGCGGAAACTGCAGCAGGTTGAGCACTCCGCCCGCGGCCCCTGCCTTCGGATCGCTTATGCCAAAGACCACCCGTGCCAGCCGCACATGAACCATCGCGCCCGCGCACATCGGGCACGGTTCTTTGGTGACGTAGAGCGTGCAATCGGTCAAACGCCAGTCGCCAACGACAGTCTCAGCCTGCGTCAAAGCCAGCATCTCGGCATGAGCGGTGCCGTCCTTCAACAATTCAATTTGATTGAAGGCGCGGGCAATGATTCGCCCCTCACGGACGACAACGGCGCCGATGGGAACCTCTCCCGCTTCGTAGGCGCGCCTGGCCTGGCGCAATGCCTCACCCATGAAGTATTGATCGCTCTGCAAATCGATAATGGGTTCGCCGGCCATAAAATGCTATTTACGGTTCGACACGAATGAGGAAAAGGAAACGAGTTGGTCCGTTGTTTCTTCGACAGTCCATTCATTGTGCCCGTCGGGATGGCAATGGCAATGTGCTGCGAAGAAACCACCGCGATATTTCCAGAAGAGCGGCCAAAGTTGTTCGCGATCCGTCTGCGGCAATCGCACCGTCGCCAGTTGCTCAACTGGAAAAAACTTGAAGGTTCCTTCGCGGTGTTTCGTCGGCAGCATCTTCAGCTTCGGCTTCACCTCGAACAGAAACATCAGCCAATGGGCCTGCCCCTGGTAGCCGCGTTCGCTAATAAGGCCGGTTAAGTGCAGATCGCTCGGCTGAAGCCCGAGGCCGAGTTCCTCCTTCGCCTCTCGACACGCGCAGACGTAGGGAGATTCGCCTGTCTCCGTGTGGAGCTTGCCCCCGCATGGACTCCAGCATCCCTGGTTCGGCTCTTGAGCGCGCTGCAGCAAAAGCACTTCATCACGCTCATTGAAACAATAGAGCAACGTGGCGATCTGGTAGGGCAACGCCATGTAGGGAGTGAACCAGGCAAAAGTTTACAGAGCAAGCCGGGCAAGCTGCAGCCTCGACGAGGCTGCTTATCGCGCCGCGGTTAATCTCCCGCCGCCAACGCAATAAAGCGTCTTCGCCGTGCGGATGAAAAGCTGGCCCTCGCTGATGGGAATGGAGGCGCGGAGCATGTTCTCGCCTTCGGCCATTACGGCGGTGTGGAGCAGCTTGAACTCGGTGCCCCCCGCTTGGACCACGAAGACCTCTCCCGCAAAGTTCATCATGTAAATCTTGCCGTCCGCCGCAGTAGGCGATGACTGGAAGATGCCTTTGCCCTGGAGCTTGCCTGACCAGGCGACTTTGCCGGAGGGCTCCAGGCAGAAAAGGCTCTTCTGCGTGCCGTTCAAAATGTAAAACCGGCCTTCGTAGAACAGCGGCGTGGGAACATCGCTGGAGATATCGCGGTCGTTAAGCGAACGTGCGGCTGTGCTCTCATCCTCCGTCGATTGGACATGGGTCTGCCAGGCGAGCGCCGAATTGGGCAGGTTCCCCTTGCCACCGAGTTTCACGGCATAGACTGGCGCGCCTTTGGGTCCACACACGAGCGCGAGCCCCGCACCGGCGGTGGCCGAGGGCACCAGTCGCCAGTGTCCGATGCGCGTGGGATTCCAAGTGCCCCAGCGCCAGATCTCCCTGCCCGTCGCGGGATCATGGCCACTGATGTAATCCCCGCCCGTGATCAGCAATTCGGTTCGACCATCATGCGTGTATGGCATCGGCGTGCTGTAGGCTTCGAGCGATTCCTCGCGAGCTTCGGAGGGGCGGACCACTTTCCACAATTCCTTGCCCGTAGCCGGATCGAGCGCGAGCAGGTAGGATTCGCCATCTTGCCGGCCGCGACCGTGCACCGGCACATCGCGTTGGAGGACTTCCAAATAAAGACGGCCATCGTAGAGGAGCGGACTGCTGCCGAAAGTCCATTGGAACGAAAACTGCCCGTAGTCCTTTTCGATATTGCGTCGCCAGATCTCTTTGCCAAGCAAATCCAGGCACATCAAATCGCCCCTGGCGAAGAAAAACCATACACGTTTGCCATCAGTCACAGGTGACGAATTGGAGAACGTGCTGTTGCGATCCTGCCCGATGCCGTCAGCGACTTTTACGCGCCAGAGTTCCTTGCCGGTTTTGCGATTGAAGGCGATTGCGACGCACGTCTTGGCGGTCTCATCCGTGGAAGCCACGAACACATGGTCGCCCCAGATCACCGGCGTTGCCCCGCTTGCTCCGGGCAACGGCGCACTCCAGGCCACCCCTTCCGTCCGGCTGAAGGTCGCCGGCAGATTTTTCTCCGCGCTGGAGCCATTGAAGGAAGGCCCGCGCCATTGCGGCCAATGTTCAGCTTGCAGAATGGGAGTAAGCGACAGCGTGACCGAAATCAGGCCAAGTACGGTTTTGCAGTTCATAGATTTTTAGGACTTTTTCGGGCAATTCAATGACCCATATAACCGGATGCTTCGAGGAACTCAAGGGCGATCAATTGAATTGGCTTCTTGCCAAAGGCCAACAATACACCGTGTATTACAGGACAAATCTGCTCTTGGCCAAACGGAGCGCGCCACTAAAATCAACACCATGAACGCCAATTTCTTTCCACGGTTCCTGACGTTGTTCCTGGCCTTGCCACTCTGCGCCGCTGACGGGCGCAACACCACGATTGTTCTTATCAGCAACGAGGCTGAATATCAGTCCAGCAACACTCTGCCTGCGTTCAAGCGCTATCTGGAGACGAACTTCTCATTTCATTGTATTTATCTCCAAGGCAAAGCCACCAACGACATTCCCGGCTTGGAAGCGCTGGCGAAGGCGGACCTGATGGTTCTGTTTGCACGACGGATGACCCTGCCTCCCGACCAACTGGATAAGTTTCAGAATTACTTCAATTCCGGCAAGCCCTTGGTCGGGTTGCGCACAGCCAGTCATGCCTTCCAGAATTGGCTGGCATTCGATCGCGAAGTCCTCGGCGGGAATTATCACAATCACCTTGGAAACCGATTGGTGGCGACGGCAAGAAAAAATCCCGAGACGGTGAACCATCCCATTTTGAAGGAGGTGGCTGGCGAGTTCGTCACAGGCGGTTCGCTCTACAGAACATCCCCGTTGGCACCGGGCACAACTTTGTTGTTGATCGGAAGCGTGCCCGACCACGCGCCTGAACCAATGGCCTGGACACATTCCCACAAAGGCGCACGCGTGTTTTATACATCCTTGGGCCATCCGAAGGATTTCGAGAATGCTTCCTTCCGGCAGATGCTCGTGAACTCGATTTTCTGGGGGCTCAACCGGCCTGCATCGAGTAACTCAGCTTCTGAACCTTAGCGTTTCCACCAGCCCTTGCCGTGCGGATGACCTTCCTGTTGCCGGAACTGCTGCACCAGTAATTCGCTGCGTGTCGCGGTCAGCGCCATCACGAAGGCGTCGTAGCTGGGAAAGCGCTCGCCCGGGTTTTTCGCCATGGCAGCGACCAAGGCATCGCTGGTCAGGGCAGTAATCTGGGGATTGACCTGATAAGGCGGCGTCAAAGGGGTGTGGACGTGGCCTGCCAGGACTTCGTCAATAGTGTCGGCTTCAAAGGGAACGTGCCCTGTCAAAGCGTGATAAAGTGTCCCGCCCAGGCTGTACATGTCCGACAAAAAGCTATCCGGCTGTCGTTTGATCTTTTCCGGAGCAACGTAGTAAGGCGTGCCCCAAACGGTGGCCTCGTACTCTCCATCCTGTGCGCTGCAAGCCAACCCAAAGTCCACGAGCTTCGGTTCGCCCCCCGCGTTGAAAAGAATATTGCCGGGCTTAATGTCCCGGTGCAGCAGGTTATGTTTCAAAGCCGTATCCAACGCCGAGGCCACCTTGATGCCGATGTCGAGCACTTGAAGTTCAGGCAGGCAACCTTCTTTCTCGATGCGACTGTCCAGGCTGCCGTGATCGGCCAACTCCATCACCAGATAAGGCGCGCCCTCGTACTCATCAAACGTATAAATGTGAATGATGTTCGTATGATTGAGGGCCGCGCCGGCTCGAGCTTCCCGATAAAAGCTTTCCAACACTTGCGTGTCTTCGGCGAATTCGCGTTTGAGCATCTTGACCGCTACTTCCCGTTCCAACGTGGCATCAAACGAGCGATAAACAGTGCCCATACCGCCCGAGGCAATAATCTCGCGCAACTCAAACTGGCGGATGCGGACAGGGACAATGACCGGATGCCCGCATTTGGTGCAGGGGATGGTCTCCAGCGCTGGCAAATCGCCGGGAATCCAGTTGTTGGCCTTGCAGGCGCCACAGATGGATCGCCGAAGCGGTTTGCGAATCTGGCCGGGATCGGACTCGGACACAGCAGGAAGATAACAGAAGCCGTCCCGGCGACAAGGTCTGAAGTGTAAAGGAGAGCGACGCTGGATCGCTGGAACAACGTTCTAATCCAAACATGGATCCGATCAAGGACGTTGATCTCGCCGCGTTAATTCGGCGCGCGGCGAACGAAGCGTCGGCCCTCGCGTGGACTACCCCCTTTCCATTGCTTATGCTTCCAGGACTCCTCGAGGAAAAGGTTCGGAGTGCCAGGCGTCAGGCAGAGCAGCAAAAGATTGTCTTCAAGCGCAGTCGCCGACTCCTGGGAACGGTCGTATGAAAAACAGCCTGAACATTCAGAGGTCGGAGATCTGAGGTCAGCAGGCTGCTTTGCCTCGGTCTGATCTCCGATCTCCGGCTTCTGACTTCCACCTGAAATCGAATTCTATTTGACCGCATTTTTTTCATCCCCGTAGCCTTGCCGCGGGCCTGGGCAATGAGAACCAGCTGTATACGTCCACTTTACTGGGCTTTGTTTTCAAATTCACGCCAATGCAGGCTGTCGTCTGGTGGCTGTTTTCCGCAACAAAACCCCCTGCTTTTGAGAAGTATACGCAAAAAGCGTCTCAAAAAGACTGGCCTTCCGATGGCAGGTAAGGAATAATGCCGCCCTGAATCACAAACCGGATGAGGCGGATTTATAACATTCTGTTCACGATCTTCTTCTGGTTGAGTACTCCCTACTATTTCCTGAAAATGTGGCGGCGCGGGCATTGGAGGCAGGGATTTGGTCAGCGCTTTGGCCGTTATAACTCGAAGATCAAACAGGCCGTGACCAATCGACACGTGCTCTGGATCCATGCCGTGAGCGTAGGCGAGGTCAACATCTGCACGCAACTGATCCAGGCCCTGGAGCCCAGACTGCCGAACCTCAAGCTTGTCGTGTCCACCACCACGTCCACCGGCATGGGCGAGTTGAACCGCAAGCTGCCCTCTCATATTCAAAAAATATATTATCCGATCGATCGTTACGAATATGTTTGGCGCGCGATTGCGGCCATTCATCCCGAAGCGATCGTACTGGTGGAAGCGGAAATCTGGCCCAATTTCTTGTGGCGGGCTCAGGACTTGCGCATTCCGGTTTTTCTGATCAACGCGCGGTTGTCCCGGCGGTCCTATCGCGGCTACAAGCAATTCCGCTTTTTGTTCCGGCCTTTGTTCGCATCGTTCGCAGGGGTCGGTTGCCAAAACGAAGCCGACGCGGGACGGCTCCGCCAACTGGGCTGCCGCTCGGACGCCATCCGCGTGGTGGGGAACTTGAAATTTGATGCGGCCCAACTGGATGAGCGCCGACTGCTCAGCGTGCCTCAGTTGCTCGACCAGATAGGCATTCCCGCTTCAGCCCGATTGCTGATTGGGGGCAGCACCCATGCGGGCGAAGAAGGTGTTCTGGCGGATGTTTTCCTGCGACTGCGGGCGCGATTTCCAGATTTGTATCTCGTGCTCGTGCCGCGACATTTCGAGCGTGGCAAGGAAGTGGGTCGTGAACTCAGCGCGCGTGGGATCAAGTTCATCTATCGCAGTGAAATGAGTGTAACGACCCGTTACAAACCGGGCGAAGTCGATTGCCTTTTGGTGAACACGACCGGTGAGCTGAAATACTTCTACGAGCATGCCACTGTGATTTTTGTGGGCAAAAGTTTGACAGTCGAAGGTGGACAAAACCCAATTGAGCCGGGGGCGCAAGGCAAGGCCATGGTCTTCGGACCAAACATGCAGAACTTCGAGGCAATTGCCCAAGCCCTGGTCGAACAAGAGGGGGCGGTGCAGGTCAAGGATGCTGGGGAACTGGAAACCGCCCTGTCCGAGATATTGGCTGATCCAGCACGCGCTGCCAGGCTTGGCCAAAACGCGCTGCGCGTGATCCGGCAGAATTCCGGCGCCATCGAACGCACGATCGATATGATCGTGGAACATCTCCACGGCGGCGAGATTTACGTGGCGCGCAAGCGCGAGCCGGCTCCCCCGAAATCGATCAACCAAGAATCCGCCGCGCTTCGTCCAGAAAAATCCCTTTGAAGTTCATCTCCAAGGCCTGCGCATTGGTAGCCTTGGCCAATGCTTCCTTTTCGGTCACGATGCCGTCCTTGACCAGCTGAAAGAGCGCCTGATTGAACGTCTGCATTCCGTCCTCCGTTCCGGTTTCAACCGCAGCCGGCAATTTATCGAGCCGATTCTCTTCAATAAGTTTTCGCACCGTGCCCGTGTTGATCAGAACTTCCTGCGCGGGAGTCATGCCGCCTCGAACGGCCGGGACCATGCGCTGGCAAATCACTGCCTGAAGCGTGCCCGCGACCTGACGGCGGACCTGTTCCCGTTCATCGGCCTTGTAGAAATCCAGAATCCGTGTAATGGATTGTGACGCGTTGGTTGTGTGCAAGGTGGAGAGAACGAGATGGCCGGTGTCGGCCGCGCTGATCGCGGCTGAAAAGCTGGCTGCGTCTCGCATTTCGCCGATCATGATCACGTCCGGATCCTGCCGTAACACATGCCGCAACGCGTGGTCAAATGAAAGTGTGTCCAATCCTACTTCCCGCTGTTCTATGACCGATTGATTATCTTCGAACACGTATTCAATCGGGTCTTCCATGGTGATGATGTGCTTTTTGCTGTGGCCGTTTATGTGTTCGACCATCGCTGCCAGCGTGGTGGACTTGCCGCAACCCGTGGAACCCGACAGCAGCACAATACCACGAGGTGATTCGGTAATCGTCTTCAGGATGGGCAGTAATCCCAGCTCCTCGAAGCCAGGGACGTGTGTCTTGACATACCGCATCGCCAGACAGAACTCGCCACGCTGTTGGAAAACATTCGTGCGAAACCGGCCAATGCCTTGAGCGAAGTAGGAGAAGTCCACTTCCCGATCTTCGGCAATGCGCGTTTTGGCGTGCTTAGGAAGAATGTGCTCCAGCACCTTTTCCAGCCACTCGGCGGTGGGTGTGGGAGCTTCAATCGCGACCAGTTGCCGATTGATGCGAAGGACAATCGGCGTGCCGATCTTGATATGGATATCGGACGCACCGCCCTCGACCGCGGTGTGCAAGATGCGCTGAAAAAGTTCCATGCCTGCGACTTTAACAGGCGAGGAACAATCAGGCCAGTCTCGATTCGGCCAGCGACTCCAAGCGCGCCTGGGTCTGCCGGGACAAGCCGGTGAAGACCATCGAAACCCGGTAGCCGAAGTGGCGGTTGCCATCGCAGGCCACGACGACACCTGTGCAGTTAAGTTTCTTGTCTTCCAGCGGTGTTTCCAGGGCCATAGTCATTTCCGTCCAGACGGGAATGGGGGAGTTGGAACGAAACTCAATTCCATTCTTACGGATCCTAACGGCATTCGCCGCGAGTGTCAGACGGGTCGCTTGTGATTGAACTGTGACGGGATGTAACAGCTCGGGACTGCCAAGTTTTCGTGCGCTCATAAATCGTAACTACCCTAACATAGCCGCTGGGAACGTCAATTGGTCTCGTTAAGAAATATGCGGAGCGAACGGTTGAATCGTAGAACTGTTAAAACAAGACTGCTCCCCAGTCGCGATTTGACAATCTGTGGGCGATTCAACGCCTTAACATTCTGATGCCTCACCACTCAATCACGGCTGCCGCCCAGGTCAAACCGGCTCCGAACACGACCAACAACACCAAATCGCCGCGCTGGATTCGTCCCTTTCGGACCGCCTCATCTAACGCGATGGCGACCGAAGCGGCGGAAGTATTCCCGTATCTGTCCAGATTGACAAAGACCTGCTCCGGTTTCACGCCAAGGCGTTCTCCCACCGCGTCAATGATCCGCTGGTTCGCCTGATGAGGAATCATGAGCTTGATTTGCGAGATGTCGATTTCGCACCGACGCAGCGCTTCCTGACCGGCCGTGTACATCGCATTGACAGCGTTCTTAAAAGTCTCCTTGCCGTCCATGCGCAGGAAGTGCAGTCGGGCCTTGACGGAATCCAACGTGGCTGGGCAACGGCTGCCGCCGCCGGGCATACACAAAAGCTGCGCTTGCGCACCATCTGCTCCCATACAGGCAGTGAGCAAGCCATGCGCATCCTGTCGATGCTGCAAAATAGCCGCGCCTGCGCCATCGCCAAAAAGAACGCACGTATTGCGATCCTTCCAGTCAACGATAGTCGAAAGCTTTTCGGCGCCGATGACCAGCACGGTATCGTAAGTGCGGGAAGTGATGAATTGCTGGCCAATTTCCAACCCATAGATAAAACCGGAACAGGCGGCCTCCACATCGAAGGCGGCCGCCCGATGGGCGCCAATTTTCTGTTGCACCAAGCAAGCCGTAGCTGGGAACAGCATGTCCGGTGTGATGGTGGCTACGATGATTAAATCGACCTGGTCAGCGGAGATACGGCCGTTTTGCATCGCATTGATGGCAGCACGGGCAGCCAAGTCTGAGGTGAATTCGTCTTTGGCCGCGACCCGCCGTTCCTTGATTCCCGTCCGGGTCGTGATCCATTCGTCGGAAGTGTCGACCATTTTTTCCAGGTCGGCGTTGCTCAGGATGCGCTCCGGCACATAAGAACCGACGGAAGTGATCGAACAGGTTCGCCCTTTGAATCCATGCTCCGCTCGCGGGTTCCGAAACGTTTTTTTAGCAGGAGATTTCATGCAGCCACAGGTGTGGGCGGCGCGATGCCAGCACGCGCGAGACGTTGATTGGCTTGGGTTACTTCTTCCTGAATAAGGTCGTTGATGTGATGTTGAATAGCCTCCGTGCTCACGCGAATGGCGTTCATGATGGCTCGGTCGCGGGCTGAGCCATGCGCCTTGATGACATTTCCGTTGAGCCCGAGCAACGGCGCGCCGCCATAGACGTCCGGGTCCATCCGCTGCTTGATGTTGTAAAAGGCCTTCCCGGCCAGGGCGGCGCCAAACTTGCGGATTGGATTGGCCGCCAATTCCCGTTTGAGCAGGCGTAGCATTCCCTTGCCCATACTTTCGCAAGTCTTCAGGGTGATATTCCCGATGAAACCGTCCGTCACAACCACTTCCACCCGATCAGAAAAAAGGTCGTGACCTTCGACGTAACCAATGAAGTTCAGGTCCGCTTGCTGGCAAAGCTTCAGAGCTTCACGGGTCAGGTCATTACCCTTAATCTCCTCGGTCCCGTTGCTGAGAATGCCGACGCGCGGCTTTTTGTGGCCGAGGATTTCGCGCGAATAGATGCTCCCCATGATAGCGAATTGCAGCAAATGAAGTGGCTTGCAATCAGGATTGGCCCCGGCATCGATCAGCACAAATTCGGTCTTGGCGGAAGGCATGATGGCGGCGATGGCGGCCCGCTCCACGTTTTCCAAAGGACGAAGCTTGATTGTGGCCGCTGCGACCAGGCCACCTGTGTTGCCGGGAGAGATGAGGGCCTCAGCCTTGCCATCTTTGATCAATTCGATCGCACGCGCAATGGAGCAATCCTTTTTCTTGCGCAAGCCGACGACCGGTTTGTCTTCCATGGTCAACACTTCGCTGGCGTGAACGATCTTGACCCGGGAGTCGCGCAAACGGCTTCGGGAAAGAGCCGGTTCGATTTCAGCGGCGTTGCCGACCAGGTAAAGTTCAGTAATAGCAGGATAGGCCTGGAGCGCCAGCCTGGCACCGTCAATGACGACTCCGCATCCGTGGTCGCCACCCATGACATCCACGACAATTCGCATAAAGAGAAAGAGCGCAGGAGAGAAAACCCCACCGCGCTCAGAAAATCTTATGCCCCAGCCGTCACCGTTATGATCTGCCGCCCTTTGTAATAACCACACGCCGGGCAAACCCGATGCGGGATGTAAGGCGCCGCGCACTGCGGGCAGGTGCTCAATTGCGGCAGTGTGAGCACGCTGTTATAGGCCCGCCGCATGCGCTGCCGGCTTTTCGATGGTTTACGCTTGGGTACACCCATAAATCATTCTCCCAATTTCAATTTGTCCAGTTCGGCCCAGGCGGAAGAGGTCAACATTGACTCACGCGCGCTGCCGGATGCCCGGTCCTTGCGATCGGCCAGACCTCTGCACTCAGGTTCACACAACGGATGTTGCGGAAACGCGAGGAGAATATCTTCGCGGACATAGGGCGTCAAGTCCACGACATCGTTGGTCACCTCAATCTTTTCCTCGCCTTCCAAGGGCAGGTGGCAGGTCCAGTCCTCCAGCGTCATCTGATGCGGAAAAGGTTTCAGACAGCGCACACACTCGCAGGCGAGCGGCAAACGCAAGCTGCCTTGAACAAGAATGGCTTGATCGAGCTTTTCGACGCGCACGTCGTAGGCCAAAGGCTGATCCAAATGAATCACTTCATCGTGCAGGTCCATGTCCAGTTCCACGACGGGCAACTCTCCCTTCAGCCGAAGGTCTTTGCCCTCCAAATGCCGGATATTAAAAAGCAGTGGCATAAACACAAAGGAGTTGGGCGGGTCAGGCCGGCGCCATGGTGAATTTCTTCCTCAGGGCCGCCTGCACTTGCGGCGGTACAAAGTCACTCACATCGCCGCCCAAACGCGCAATCTCCTTGATGATGCGCGAGCTGAGGAAAACATAAGTGTCTTTGGGCATCATAAAAATCGTTTCGACGCGTTCGTTGAGTTTACGATTCATCAGCGCGAGCTGAAATTCAAATTCAAAGTCCGCCACGGCGCGTAAACCTCGCATAACTGCCTGCCCGGCGCGCTGCTCGACGTAATTGACCAGCAAGCCGTCGAACGCATCCGCCGAGACGTTGGGAAAATGTTTGATGGATTGTGCGACCAGGTCCAGACGCTCGCCAAGTGTGAAGAGCGGGTTCTTGCTGTCGCTTTTGGCCACCGCGACGATGACGTGATCGAACAGTTTGACCGCGCGCTGAATGAGGTCGAGGTGTCCGTTCGTCAAGGGGTCGAAGCTACCGGGGTAAATCACCGTTCGCATGGCAAAAGTTTATCAGCCCACAAATAGTTGCCTACTGAAAAAGCCGTCGCGAATCCGGCCAAGCGTCAGGCGCCTTGCACCCCTATGCCTTCATGTTTGGGCTGGCGCCCTTGATAAAAGCAACAGGTTCAGTAGCCGATGACTTGTCGAGCTTCCAGGGAACTTCGAAGATCTTCACTTCTTCACCAAACCCTTTGAGACGCGCATGCGGTTGCGCGACGCAGGTGCCGGCGAGCGCTGGGTCATCTTCCAAAATCTCCCGATAGGTCGCCTCACCAATGATAATTCTCCCGCGACCGGAATGAGTTTCGAGACGGGCGGCTAGATTTACATCGCGGCCAAAGACGGTGTAATTTCGGATGTGATCTTCCGAGCCCATCAATCCCACTGTCACCACGCCTGTATTGATGCCTGTGCCGAGCGAAAGCAACTTCAGCATCTCCAGGGGCGGTTCACCTCGTTCGGCCCGCCTCGCGTTCTCCTGTTCTCGCCGCTTATTCTCGGCGGCGCGCTCCTGATTCAAAGCGTATATAGCGCGCTGTGACTCCACGGCTGCGCGCACGCATGCCAGCGCGTGTTGCTCGTTAGGAGTCGGGGCACCCCAAAAGGCCATCACGCAATCGCCAATGTACTTGTCGAGCGTCCCTTCGTGCTTCTTCACGATATCGGCAATCAACCCCAGATATCGGTTCACTGTCTGAAGCACTTCCTGGGATTGGGCGTCGTGGTAGGCTTCGGCTTCATTTTCACTGAGCGTGTGCTGGTGCACGTATTCTTCAGCCCTGGCGTGACTCGCATCGGTCATTTCCGTAAACCCGCGCACATCAGCAAAAAGCACGCTCACGTGGCGACGGGCCCCGCCCAGAGAAAGTTTTTCTGCCTTCAAAAGTTCATTCACGACGTTGGGCGAAACAATCTTGGAGAACACGTTACGGATGCGGCGCTGCTCGGATTGTTCGAAGAAGGCCTGGTAGCTCGTGAAAGCGAAGTTCGTCAGCAGCAAGCTCGTAATCGGCATCACGAGTGGCATGACATAGCGATAGCGAACGAAGAGAAAAACACTGAGTAAAACATACAGCCCTCCTATCGTGAGGACCAAGGCCGACGCCAGAATCGGGCGCAATCTCCAGGCCACGAATGGGGCCGTGAATCCCAGGAGTACTATCAGAAGCAGCGATGCCAACAAGGAACCCTGCCGGATGAACCTGCCAGTCAACATCGAGTTCATGACGTTCCAGTGACTGCTCGTAAGGAAGGTGTCCTTTTCCAGAGGGGTAGCGCCTTGGTCGGTCAATTCGTTACCGGTGGCCGTAGAGCCGACAATAACAAGCTTGTTACGGAATTGGGCGAGGATGTTGGTGCCTCTTTCCCGTTCAATATCATTGGCGACCAGCTTTTGGAATGGCGCTGTGGTCAATCTTTTGTCTTCGCGCCGCAGAGCCCAATCAATCAACAATTGCGCCTGGCCATCCACCGGCAGGATACGTTCCATACCATTAGCGGCGGAAAAGAGGATCCGCTTTTTATCCAACTCGATACTGGCTTTGTCCAAATCCAGGTTCAGTTCCCGTGCGGCAAGAACGAGGCCCATATGCCAGACGCGCGTGTCCTCAAATGCCTTTTGCAAACGAACAAATCCCGACGACGGCTTCGTCTGAGTCAGCTCGGAAGGATCGAAAAGGCCATCCTTGGTGAGCGCCACCGAAAAATGACCGCCGGCACGTCGAGGAAAAACCATCTCGTTCGAGCGCACAGCGGCACGGGACAAGTCCCAATCATTCAACCGCGCTTCTGACCTAATCAGAGGATGCCAGATGCGGTAATCCTGAAAGGCCTTCACACGGCGCAAAACTCCGTCGGAATCGCGATCGATGGATATATCGCCAATCCCGTAAGCGCTGGAGCGAAAGGGATAAGGCATTACTCCTTTGGTAGCACCCAACACCACCTGTCCAGCCTGCCTGAGCTGCTGCTGGAAGAATCTGTCCGAAGGGACCGGACCGTCTGGGGTTTGGATCGGGGGGTGATCCGGCCGCGGTTCACCAAAGAGAACGTCCAATCCCACCGCTGTGGCGCCTTGCGCTTTAAGTTCGCGAACGACTCTTCCGTAGACGTGTCGGGGCCAATAAAGGCCGAATTGAAAGTTAGTGCCGAGCCGACCCTCACCAAAAAGGGCGATAGCATCGTCACCAATATCAACGAAGCCCAGTTTGTCTGTAACTGGCGGATTCCAGTGGTTGGCCAATCGCACGCGCCAGTCATAGCTCATCCACTCCAGGCGCCGGAAGAACCCGAAGTCAGGGAAAAAGTGCGCCATCACCTGAAGCAGACAGACCAGCCCGATCACCGTCCCGCTGATGAGGGCGGGCAGAAGTTTAAGCGGCTTCCACTTCACTGGCGGGAGAATAAACAAAAAGCCCAGAGCAACTCAAGGTCGCTCTGGGCGCGTCGAACGAAAGCGCTCTATTTGCCTACTCCTGGCGACACAAAGGGATCCCGGAACGGCACAGGAGCGGGAGCCGGCTCACGAGTCCAACCGCCCGGTCCTCGCTCGAGTTGATCCCTGACTTCGCGCACTAAGTCTTCCGGCGCTGGCTTCGGGCCTTCGAGGGGTGAGAAATACATGGCCGGTGGAGCAATCATCGTGTAAGGCCTGGGAGTGGGATCGGCCGGTGGAACATAAACAAAAATCAACGTGCCTTCGAGTAACACGATATAGGAAGAGGAACTCATGCGATACTTCGTCCCACGAATGCCAGCCACTCCGTTGGGCACTTTGATTTCGTACTTGGACGCCGCCGACAGCTTGTTGACGTTGCCGAGAATGGTCCCTTCGGGCAGATTCAGTTGTGCTTCGACTACGGTGTCCGCGCCAGTGTCCGTGAGTGTCAGTTTATCCAACGTGAGAGTTGTGTTTTCGGTAACGCGCACGGTGCCAGCACTGTTGCCGAGGAAGAGATCGACGACGGAGCCTGAAGCGGTCTTAATCGTCGCACCCGAACCGAGCACCGTACCGACTTTCAGAGGCGTCATCGGGGCGCCGGCCGTCGAATACATGGCTGAGCCTTTGATGTCGCGCACTTCCGCTTTGCCCTGATGGGTTTGCGCGCAAAGAGTCAGAGGCAGCGCCGTGGCGGCAATGATCGCGACTAAGGCAAGCAGTCTATGGACAGGACGTTGTGTTGATTTCATAGTTTGTTTTTCTAGGTCTCGATTCGTAACCAATCCGAGTTGCGAAGGTAGAGACTTAGCATCTCTTGTCAATGGAATATTAGTCATGGTGTGTTTCTTCCGGGTTTCGTGGTTTTGCACCGTAATCGTTCATTACAAGTTAGTTATCGGTCCCCTGCGATCCAGCCTTGAAAGGGGCGCACCGGCGTCGGGAGGCTTCCGCGGCTCTACTAATTTTTCAGTCTCCAGCTTCGGCCAGCTTTCGATTCACAATTTCCAGGTAAGACCGGGCTATGGGATTATCCGTCCAAAACAGGCTTAGTGATCTCTCGAACCATTGCTTTGCGGTGGCCCAATCTTCCAACTGGACGTAGTGCCAGCCAATGTGGGCCAGGGTGTAGTATCCATCAGGATCCAGTTCGCTGGCGCGCTTGAAATACGGACCGGCCTCGGCATGCTGGCCGATCCAATGCAAACACATGCCGTAACGCATCACACTGTAGGGATCATGCGGATTTAATTCCATGCTGCGCTTGAGCCATCGCATGGCGGTTTTGGCGAGCTCCTGGTAGTCTTCCCCTCCCTGCCAGCTCATCATGCGATATCCCTCGCCAATCTGGTAAGCGGTTTCAAAATTCTTCGTCTCCGCTGCGAAAGCCTTTTGCAGAGTCGCAATCTGTTCCTTCGAGAAGTGGGGCAAATCTTCAGCCTTCGCCAGCCAGTGTGTCTCAATCGTGCGCCGCCAGCTTTGGATGCCCAGGTAAACCACCGCGCCCGCCAGAAACAGAGTAAGCGCCATCCGCATTGAGCCGCGCACCGTGCGCCAGTGCTTTTCAGTGGCAAAACGAAAATATCCCGTGACCAATGCCATTAGGGTCACCGCCAGAATCGCAATGGCCGGAATGTGCATGTTAAAGTCGACAAAGGAATGCAACAGGATGGCAAGCAAACCCGACGCTCCGCCCAACACAAAGGAGGATTTATTACTGCGTTTGGTGGCGAAATCATTCTGGGCTCGTTGCACGAATTTCCAGGTCCGAAAAACGCCCCAATAAAAAAGTGCCCAGGCGCTGGCCACCAGCAAGGCCCCGACCAAGCCCCAATCGGCGAGAGTATTGAGGTAATCGTTATGCGCGCGATCTGGCCGGGATTGCGCCTCGGGCAGAAGGTCCTTGACTGGCCGGTGCTGGCGATAAAGGTAATCATAATGCGCCGGACCACCTCCCCACCAAAAATTCTCTTTCCAGATTTCGATCGCCGGCTGCCATAAGCGAACACGCAATTCATTTCTGCCGATGGTTTTCAAGCTTTCCATTCGATTGGGAGAAAGGCGCGTCGTGAAATAAAAAAACGCGGCAATCGCAGCCAAGCCCGCCATGAGCAAAAGGCATTGCAATCGATAATCCCGATGTTGAAGGAGCCAGGCAAACAGGACCGTCAACGTGATGCCTGTTGCTATCCAACCGCCGCGCGATACGGTCACCAGGATTCCAGTAAAGATCATAAGCGATGCATAGCCCATCAACACTTTCTGGACATAATTAAGGCGCGCCGTAAGCGTGAAAACCAGGGCCAGCGGCAGCAGCATTTCCAGATAGCCAGCGAGACTGTTGGGAATAATAAAGGTGCCGGAACCACGCTTGTGATAGCCTTCTGGCCGGACGAAATGCCAGACGCGATCCGAATCGGTAAGAAATTGGAGCAGCGCATACAACGAAATTGCCGTGCCCAGAAAGAGCAGGGTCATCGCGACGACTTGCGTTGTTTCCAACCGATGCAAGTTGTGAAGGATGGCCAGAAAAAGGAAGCCATAGACAAGCACCCTGATCATTTCCTGGCGTGCGGCAAATTCGATGTCTGCGGTGAGATATCGGAACACCGCGTAAGCCATAAAGAGCAGGACCGGCCAGCACACTGGCGGCCAGAGCAAACGGTGTTTCGGGTTGATCCAAAACCGGCACAGCCACACCAGCAGGACCAGTACAGTGAGCCATTCCACGATGACGAAGTCCTGGGGACGCACCATGCCTGTAAACAAAGGGCTGGCGACCAAGATAGCCAGCACCAGCCACAGAATGGTCCGTTCACACCAACGGTCCAGTTTTTCGCGGTCCATGTAGGAGCGAACTAGCTGCGGTGGGACACGATGTTCATGGCAGATTCCCTCTTAGAATACGCCTGGCCAGGTCAGCTCAAAAACTCGCGCGGGTCAGTAACTCGCCCGGTCAGCGCGCTGGCTGCTACCGTGGTGGGGGAGGCCAAAAAAACCTGTGATTCCTTGTGACCCATGCGGCCGGGAAAATTTCGGTTCGTCGCGCTGATGCATTTCATCGGCGTATTCATCCGCCCGAAAGTATCCACTGGTCCGCCCAGGCACGCGGCGCAGCCGGCGTTCTCAGTCATTTGGACGCCCGCATCGACGAGGACTTGCCAAACTGTTTTGTCGTCCCATCGCGCGGTCTGCAAATCGCGCACGATCTCCGGTGTGGCTGGCACACCGAACGTATCGATCACCACACGCTTGTTCCGGAGCAAGCGGGCAAATTCCAAAAAGTCGCTGGTCTTGCCGCCAGTGCAGGAGCCAATGTAAGCGCGATCCAGTTTGATATGACCTAACTCTTTGGCCAGCTTTCGCTGGCCCGGATCCGGGTGACAGGCCACGGTCGGCTCCAGTTTGGAAAGATCCAGCGTCAGTTCGTAGGCAAATTTCTCGTCGCGGTCGCGGTCTATGGGCTCATAAGTTGCCTTTGTGCCATTGAGCCGGTTGCGGTCCTCCACGAACGCCTTTGTCTTCGCATCAAATTCAAAGATCCCATTTTTGCCGCCGGCCTCGATAGCCATATTGGCGATCGTCATGCGGTCATCCATGGACAGATCGGCCACGGCGGGCCCATCGAATTGCATGGCCCGATAAGTAGCTCCGTCGAACCCAATCTCGCCAATGCAGTGAAGAATGATATCCTTGGCCATGACGCCGGGTTGCAATTGGCCTTCCAGACGAAAATGCATCGTCTCCGGCACCTTCAACAGTAGCTTGCCAGTGCCCATGACAAAGCCGGCATCCGTATTGCCGATCCCCGTGGCGAATTCATTAAAGGCTCCGGCCATGCAAGTGTGAGAGTCAGTGCCAAAGAGGATCTCTCCGGGACGCGTATGCCCTTTCTGTGGCAAAGCGGTGTGACAGACCCCTGCATAGCGCGATCCATACTGGCGCTGAAGCATTCCTTTGCTGGCGTCAAAGACCCAATGACCATCCGGGTCATCGATGACGTCATAGAAGTAGGGCAACCCCTGCTCTTTGACGAACTCGCGGAGAATATCGACGTTGCGGTTGGATTTGGAATCCGACGTAAAAATGTAGTGGTCCGGGATGATGACGACCTTGTTCTTGTCCCAAACCCTGGCATTCTTGCCAAACTCGCGTCTAAAAACACCAATTGTTCCAGGCCCGCAGACATCGTGAGTCATGAGAATGTCCGCCTTTACCCAGATATTCTCACCAGCCTGGACCCGCGCTTTGCCGGCGCCGCGGGCAAGGATCTTTTCGGTCAAAGTCATAGAGATGTGACCCTAGCTGAGCTACCGACTGACTGCAACAGAGGAATAAAGTCATAAAAGTCAAATCCCGCACGGAACCTTGCTTCAGGCGGTTCGATTCGCTATAAATAAGCTAAGCATTCTGAAAGAGTTTTGGGAGTTCCTCCGTGTGCGCAAGAAATGGTGGCTCATGCCCATTATGTTTTTTCTGTTGCTGCTCGGTTTCGTGCTGGTGGCGGCGAAAGGCTCGGCCCTCGCTCCTTCATCTACAGCCTTTTTTGAACGGCCCAGCCGCAAGAAGGAATGCCGCTGCGGTTACCCGGCGCTGCTGGCCAAATCGTCGGGCCGCACTCGTTTGCGACTCGGGCTCCGGAAGGTGAAATTGACCGAGGAATCTCGATGGCGGCAACGAGTCTGTTTGCCATCCCCCGCCATTCTTAGTCGTCTTGACTCCTCTATTACTGGTGTGTTACCACCATGCCGGCTACAGCCTAGTGTAGCAGAAGTAATTTTATGCGTTGTCCGAAGTGTGGATGCCAGGACGATAAGGTCATTGATTCCCGCGGTTCGCGGGAGGGCTCTACAATTCGCCGCCGCCGAGAGTGCGTCGGCTGTGGCCATCGCTTCACGACTTACGAAGAGGTTGAACGACCGCGCTTGATGGTTTTGAAACGCGATGGCCGGCGCGAGGAGTTTTCGCGAGAGAAGCTACTGGCTGGCGTGCAGAAGGCTTGTCAAAAACGGCCGGTCAGCCAGGAGGCCATCGAAGAAGTCGTTGAACAAATCGTCGATGAGCTTTCCAACAACTTCGATCGCGAAGTGCCGTGCCATGCCGTCGGCGAGCGCGTCATGGCGGGATTGCGCGGACTCGACCCGGTCGCTTACGTTCGCTACGCCAGCGTGTATCGCCGGTTTGAGGAAGCCATCGACTTTGTGGACGAAGTCAAAAAACTGGAGAAACCACATGATACTCTTACGGCCAGACTGCCTGGTATTTAGGATCGCCGACGGCGAAAATATTCCCTGCTCGGTCGAGCAAGTAACCGTGGAGTTGCTGAACGAGGCCGGGCAGGTGCTGGAAGAGGAGTTCATTCGAAATGCCGCCGAGGCCGTGCTGCATTATTTCAAACATGATCTGGGATGGACCTCCGTTTCGGTAGCCGAATTCACTCAAGCCCTGGAACGGGCACTGCGCGGTTTGGGGTGCAATGTCAAATGGATACAGCCTCAAACGGACGTTTCTCAAATAATCGAAACGGACCTTCGGCAACTCGCCTGTGAATCGGGCAAAGGTTTTGAACTGTTTTTCTTTCCGCGTTTGCGCGCTGAGTTGCGCCTTAAACTGGATCTATCGCCGCGGGTGCTCCGCTTCCAGGGCCTGCGCGGTTGCGTGAAACAATTGATGGGGGCGAAACGCTGGAGTTTTCGCTGTCAGGATCTGAATGACCAGATTGTAGAGTATCTGCGCACGTGCCTCGGCGCCGAACGGGGCGGCAAAGGCTGCGCGCTGGTCGTGTCCTGAAAAGGGAAGACGGTTTCGGGATGCAACTCAAAGTTCGAGGCCAGAGTGATTGCCAAAAGTAATTTCCAAAAAGGTGGGGCAAACCTGCCGGTTTGCCGCAACGCCCAGCAGGGCGTCGCCCACCTTTTTGGAAATTACTTTTGGCAATCGATATAAAGCAAGTATCGGTGTTATGAGCCAGACGCTTTTTGAAAAAATCATCAGCCGTGAAATCCCGGCGCAGATTGTTTATGAGGACGATCTCGTGCTCGCATTTCGGGATATCAAGCCGGTAGCCCCGGTGCATGTCCTCATTATTCCCAAGAAGCCAATTCCACGCCTTTCGCAAGCCAGGCCAGAGGAGCACAACGTCCTGGGTCACTTGTTATTGAAGGCAGCCGAAGTGGCCGCACAACTGGGAGTGAATCAAACGGGCTATCGGCTGGTGATCAACAATGGGCCCGATGCCGGGGAATCGGTGCCGCATTTGCACTGTCACATTCTGGCCGGACGCTCGATGGCCTGGCCGCCCGGTTAACAGAAGAGCGCTTCCCGGTTCCCAGCACGGTCAGATGTGGGGACTGGGTCCGCCCGCCTTAAAGAACCTCCCGCCTTCCTTCTCAATCACTCGCTCTGTCGCGCCTGTTCAAACCTGCTTTTCTTAATTCCCGTTCTCGCAACCAGGCAAAAATCACCGGCGTCACAATCAAAATGTGTATCAAACTGCTGACCATGCCGCCGATGACCGGCGTGGCCAAAGGTTTCATGACCTCCGCGCCGGTGCGCGTGCTCCACATGATCGGCAACAGGCTGGCGACGATCGTCGCCACGGTCATCACCTTCGGACGGAGACGCAACCGTGCACCATCCTTGATCGCCTGTATGAGATCATCCCGATTGAAAGCCGCGCCCCGCTCCGCTTGTTTCTTCTTCAACATCTCCTCCAGGTAAACCACCATGACGACACCGGTCTGAATGGCCGTGCCGAAGAGCGCAATGTAGCCCACCCAGACGGCGACACTGAAGTTATACCCGAGGAGGAACTGCAGAAAGATTCCGCCGGTCAGGGCAAACCATACAGCTAAAATGACATGAGCAGCTTCCTTGACAGAATGATAGATCACATAAAGAAGAACGAAAATTATGAGCAGAGTGGTGGGGAAAATAATCCAAAGCGTGCGGCGCGCGCGCAGCAGGTTCTCAAACTGGCCGCTCCATTCAATGGTCATGCCGGGGGGAAGCTTGATTTCCTTGGCGATGCGTTCGCGCGCCTCCTTAACAAAACCGCCGAGGTCGCGCTCTTGCACGTTTGCCTGCACGAACACCCGCAGCCGGCCATTTTCGCTGGCGATTTCGCTGGGTCCTGTATTGCGCCGGATCCGGGCGACCTGCCCCAGTGGAATGTGCTTCCCGGAGGGTGTCGCCACCAAGACCTCGCCCAACCGCTCCATATCGTTGCGCTCCTCGCGTTGCAAGCGCACTTGGATGGGAAACCGCTGGCGCCCTTCGATGGTGCTGGTCAAATTCCTGCCCCCAAGGCCAGTCTCGATTACGTCGAGCACATCTTGCGCGCGCAATCCATAGCGCGCCATGGCCGTTCGATCCACTTCGGCCTCCAAGTACGGTTTGCCCTGCACGCGCGATGCCGCGACACCGACCGCTCCCGGGACTTCGCGCACGACGCGCTCAACTTCGAAAGCCTTTTGTTGAAGCGCATCGAGATTGTCGCCGAGAATTTTTATTCCGACCTGGGCGCGAATGCCCGTGCTGATCATCAGAATTCTGTTTTCAATCGGCTGCAAAAATCCCGGCACATAACCCGGCACCAGCGTCAGCTTTTCCGTGAGCTCAGCAACGATTTTCTCCCGGGTCATCCCGGCCCGCCATTGCGCCTCCGGCTTGAGCATGATCGTCGTCTCGATCATTTCGACGGGTGCTGGGTCGGTGGCAGTCTCGGCACGACCAAGCTTTCCGGCGGCGGACTCGACTTCCGGCACTTGTCTCATCACCTGGTCCTGCCACGACATGATGCGCTTTACTTCGGTGAGCGAGGTACTGGGAAGTAGCACGGGCATGAACAGCAGACTCCCTTCGTTGAGCGTGGGCATGAACTCGATGCCCATGCCTTTGGTGAGTCTGACCACAGCGTCCCATTTTCGTTCCTCGAACTGACGCACGATGGGGCGAGGCAACCCCAGCGCAAGGACGAACGCCAAAGCCAGTAACAAGGCCGCTGCCGCCAGAACGGTTTTCCGATGAACCAGCGCCCAGCTCAAAGCCGGGTCATAGATCCGCAGCAGGATCCTCATTACCCAGTTCCGATCCTCCGCGCGAAACGGCCCGCGCACCAGCCACGCGCACAGCGCCGGAATGATGGTGACGGCCAAAAGCGTGGAGCCGACCATGGCGAAGGTCTTGGTAAAGGCGAGGGGATGAAACAGCTTTCCCTCCTGTCCCGTCAGCGAAAACACCGGAATAAACGCCAGGATGATGATAACCATCGCAAAGAAGATCGGCCGCCCCACTTGCCTGGAGGCTTCGAGCGTGACCTGCAGAGTTTCGGCGGCAGTCAGCCGGGATGCGCCCGTATCCTTGCCTCCTGACTTGCTGATTACCGGTTCACTGATTACGGAAGACTTCTTCTCCTCTTCCCGACGCTCGCAGTGGCGAATCACGTTCTCGGTCATCACGATGGCCGCATCCACCAGCACACCGATGGCGATGGCAATGCCCGAGAGCGACATGATGTTCGACGTGATACCAAATTGCTTCATGAGGATGAATGAGATCAGAATCGAGAGCGGCAACGGAATGGTTACGATCAGGATGCTCCGAAAATGAAACAGGAAAATAATGTGCGCCAGCGTCACCAGAACAATCTCCTCCGTCAACGCGATCTTCAACGTGTCGATGGTGCGGTCGATCAATTCGCTTCGGTCGTAGAATGATTTGATTCGCACCCCCGGCGGGAGGCTCGGCGAGATCTGTGCGATCTTCGCTTTGACGCGTTTGATGACTTCCATGGCGTTTTCGCCCGTGCGCATCACCACGATGCCGCCTACCACCTCTTTCCCATCCACGTCCAGCGCGCCACGACGGAAGTCGCCGCCAATCTGTACCGTGGCCACGTCGCGCAAATAAACAGGCGTCCCTTCACGCTCCATCAGCACGATACTTTCGAGGTCGGCTGCGGACTGGATAAGTCCTACACCGCGCACGACGAACTCCATGCCGTTCTCCTCGATTACCTTGCCGCCGACGTTCAGGTTGCTTTGGCTGACGGCCTCCATCACGTCCTGCAGTGAGACTTTGGCGGCGCGCATCTTCGTCGAGGATACCTCGATTTGATATTGGCGGATAAAGCCGCCGACACTGCCGACTTCAGCAACGCCCTGCACGGCGTTCAGTTGGTAGCGAATGAACCAATCTTGCATGGCGCGGAGCTGCCCGAGGTCGTAACCGTTTTCGGGCGCAAGCCGTGGATCGACCTCCAGGTAATACTGGTAAACCCAGCCGAGGCCGGTGGCATCCGGACCGAGCTTGGCGGTAACGCCCGTGGGCAAAACATCGCCGAGATAATTGAGCCGCTCGAGAACGCGGGAACGAGCGAAGTAGTTGTCGATGTTATCCTCGAAAATGACGGTGATGAGCGAGAAGCCGAACATCGAGTTCGCTCGAACGGTTTTCACCCCTGCCAGCCCTTGCAGGTTCACCGAAAGCGGATAGGTGACCTGGTCTTCCACTTCCTGCGGGCTGCGTCCGGACCAGTCTGCGAAGACGATCACCTGGTTCTCACTCAAATCCGGAATGGCGTCGACGGGAGTCCTGTAGATGCAACGGATACCCCAACCAATGATAAAGAGCATCCCGCACAAAATCAGGAAGCGATTGCGCAACGACCATTCGATGAGGCGGTTGATCATAAGGAAGCTCCAAGGTCCAGGCTCCAAGCTCCAGCTAAACAAACCTCAAGCTCCCCTTCGCCAAAAATCCAGCGCCGGTGTTTGATCTTTGGAATTTGGATCTTCTTTGGCTCTTGGTGTTTGGAGCGTGGGCCTTTCATTTCACCTCCGTTCCGCAATCGAGCATCTCGGCGCCGAAGAATGGATTCTGCAATGGCGATTGGGTTTGAATCCAGAATCCGACCTTCGGCGCTCCTGGTATGGCCTGGCTGGCCATTGGACATTGGTAAATCTTCACCGCGTCGAAGCCCGTCTCTTGCAGCCGCAGACGCCTGACGAACTCGACCACCGCCTGGCTGAATGGGAAAAAGCTCTTGCGCGCTGCTGCCAGGTCGGAGGCAGCCTCCAAATGTCCAGTGGCTTCGATCTTTTGCAGCAACGGATGCCAGGCCTTTGCGTTCTCGAACGGTTTCAACAATTCAGGAACCGCCGCGTGAACTTTTGTGGCTTGCTCATTGAAGGCATCAAGCTTGTCGCTGGAAAGCGCCTTTGTGACCGCGGCCACCAGCTCCAGAAATTCCTGGGCAGCCTTGTGTTGGGCGTCGCTGAGCGAAGGCGCAACCTCCGCGCTGCGGGTCGTCTCCTGGGCAGGAGCGCGCTGATCACTCGTTTGGTTCAACTGCGCCTGAGCGTCGATGAGCAGATTGCCCGTGGTAACCACGCGCTCGCCTTCGCTCAAACCTTCGAGAATTTCCCAAAAATCGTCGCCGGCACGGCCCAGCTTGACGCGGCGTTGTTCGTAAGTTCCCTCGTCTTTATCCACGTAAACGACCGGCTGCTGGCCTGGGGAAAGCACGGCGCTGCGCGGCACCGCGAGCGTTTCGGGGAAATCGACTTTCACCACGCCGTCCGCATAAAGCTTATGAAACAACTCCCGGCGCTTGCGGCCACTCTCGTCGATGATCGGATTGGCTATTTCGACTCGCAGCCTGGCGGTACGGGTCATTTCCCTGATGTTGGGATCGATGAAGGTCACGCTTCCGGAATAGACTTTGCCCGGCACCGCGGGCGTGGTGACTTCCACCTTGTCGCCAGTCTTGATCCATGCCAGATCGCGTTCGTAGGCATCGAACTGAAACCACATCGTCGAGAAATCAGCCATTTCGAAAAGCTTGTCGCCCTCTTTCACGTACTGACCTTCATAAACATTGCGCGCTACCACAGTGCCGGACATGGGCGCGATGAGCTCCATATGGATGTCCTGTTCCCTTCTTTGGGGCAGGGTTTCGATTTGTTTCGGCGTCAGGCCCAGTTGTCGCAGGCGCTGCGCCCCGGCCGCGACGAGGCGTTCATTGACCTGTTGGACCTCCAGCGAAGGAGAGAAATTGTGCTGCCGGTAGAGCGCCACGTATTCGCGCACCACGTTGAGCAAGGTGGGACTGTAGAGCGTGGCCAGCGGCTGGCCTTGCTCCACCTCGGCTCCGATGTAGTTGACGTGAAGCCCGTCGATCCGGCCATCCACATAGGCCGCCAGGATGCGATGGCGCGAATCGTTCTCCTCGATCACACCAGCCACGCGCAGCGCGCGTTGAAGCGGGCGGCGGCGGACTTCAGCGGTTTGCACATGGACGACATTGATGCTGTTCGAACTGAGAGAGACGAGTCCCTCCGCCACGTCGAAGCCTCTTTCGCCTTCATACACCGGCGCCAATTCCATCCCGCAGATCGTGCACTTGCCAGGTTTGTCGGATTTGATCCAGGGGTGCATCGCGCTTTGGTAGTAAAGAACCTTGCGTCCGCCAGAGGCAGGAACTGGCCTCGACTCGCGATGACCCCAATGCTTCGCCGCGAACCAACCGCCCGTCGCGGCCAGCACGGCAACCAGAAGAAAGCCGAAAAATGTTTTGGAGTTCATAAGACGCTCACTCTTCGGATTTGGATTTTGGCCGGGGACTCGCCGGAGAATCACCAATCAAAGTTTGAAGCTCCGCCAGCGCCGAAAGGTAATCGGTCAAATGCTGCTGCCGGGCGGACTCCGTTTCCTGCGCGGTGCGCTGGGCGGTGAGCAATTCGAGCAGGGTGGCCTTGTCGCTCTCATAATTGAGGCGTTTGGACTCCACGGTTTGCCGAGCCAGTGGGACAAGCCTGGAGTCGAACAACTCGTAGTGGTGGTGCAACGTTTCCAGTTTCGCAAGCTGGCTGCGAATCATACCCAGCGTCTCGGCGCGCATCGCCTCCAACTCATGTTCGCTGCTTTCCAGCATGCTTTTGGCCTCTTCGATCGCTGCCTTGTACTTGGAACGGTTTGCCCACGGGATTTTCAGGAAGACGCCCGTGTCGTATTCCTCCAGCGCTTTGCCGTGACCATTGAACTGGCGGGCTTCGAAGCGAATTTCCGGATCGGGAATCCACTCGCGCTTCGCCAGCGTGACGCGCGCTCTGCCCGCTTCAATCTTTCTTTCCAAAATGCGGAGATCGGGACGGTGAATCAGCGCCCTCTGCTCCAAATCTTCCAGCGCTCCTGGCAATCCGGCGGGGAGCAAAGGCGCGGGAGGACCCAAGACTGACCTGGCTGGCCGGTTCATCAGCACGTTCAACTCTGCTTCGGCTTCCGCAATCTGTCGCTCGAAGTCGAAGCGGGTCTCCTGGAGTTTTCCGAATTCGGTCTCGGCCATCAACACGTCGGCCTGGCTTTGGGTGCCCAGCTCGTACTTGCTGCGACTCGTCGCGGTGAATCGCCTCCACAATTCCAAATTCTTGTCCGTCAAATCGCGTTGCGAGTAGGCATTGGCGAGACGGAAATACGCCCCTCGGGCGCGGCCCGCCAGATCCACTTCGCGGCGGTGCAGTTGGAGGTAGGCGCTCGCGGCATCGGCTGCGGCAACCCGTGCGCGCAGGCGGTTCTTGCCCGAAAGCGGGATTTCCTGCGAAACCATCCACTCGGTATCCGTGTAGGTGGCGAACTGCGTGGTGCCGGACCGCTCCACATCGACACCGGCGCGCAGGTCTTCCCAGGCGCGCGCTTGCGGGATCCGTTGCTTCATCGCGTCCCAGTTTGCGCGCGCAGCTTTGAGGGTCGGATTGCGTCGCAGCACTTCGTCGAGCACCAACTCTAAAGACAAGGCATTCGTCGGGCCGGCTGGGACACGATTCACCGTTCCGCCAGCAGAAGTTCGCTCGGTCGCAATGGGTATGCCCAACGTCAAAAACGAGATCAAAAGCAAATTTTGTTTCATGGCATTCATCGAATTAATCGAATTAAAGGTTCACGCTCTGACACGACCACGGAGATCAGGGCACGAAAACGGCAGAGAAAACCCCTGGTTCGCCCGGTCCGGGCACACCAAGGGCGTCAGAAGAGGAAAATCAGATTAGATACGAGCAGTTCCGCTGATAAACGGGAACGATTTCCGAGTTCGACAAAAAACTCCGCGAGGAAGAGGAATCAAGCGATAATTGCTTCGGCTCATTGGCCAACGGGGCCGTCGTCACGTAGAGCCATTGCGCGTCCTGAAAGACCGAGGTCCGCAGGGGGACGAAGGGAGACGATCCGGAATTCGAGGTGGGTCGATCGACGCAGCAATTCCCGCTGCGGCTGCCGCAAGGACAGTGGAGACACCCCTCGGTCTGCGGCGCAGAAACCGGACACGTCGTGGAGGCATTCTGCGTGGCGACGACCAGCAAGCTGAACAGGATGGCACAAAGCGCTCGCACGGCAGGAATGTATCCGGATTCAAGGGCTCGTCAAAGCTTACTTGGCCTTCTTTTCGGCCTCTTCGATCTTCTTCACGTACTTCGCCTTGTCCTTGTTGAAGTCCTTGAGACAGCCCTTGCAACAGAGCTTGATCTCGCGTCCTTCATGCGTAAAGGCGTACGGTTTCATGCCAGGGTCGGCCCCGATTTTCTCGTCGGAGACAACACAGGTATCCAGGGGATATGGTTTGGGTTTATCGGACTTCTTGTCGGCGTTGGCATCCGCTGCCAAGGCAGCAAACGGCCCGGCCACAAAACTGGTGACAAGCACCGCCACAGTGAAGGTCTTCAGTCGTTTCATAATTTTCATGTCCTGCGCTCTCTGAGTTATATGCCCGAAACCCAGAAATTACTCAAACAATTTTCGAAAGCTCGGCATCCATCGCGACCTAACGGCCAAACGGGCGGCCTCGCCCCTGGGCGGCCTTAACTTAGCAGGAACCATGCAATCGAGAGCACGGACATCTCGTTTAACGTCTCGTCCGCCCGAATAAGAGCGGGCCTCTCGCGAGAAATGCCTCTGCCCAAGCCAACTCATTGTTTGCTGAAAGGTTTTCGCTTGAGGCAATTATTGCTGGAGATGGAAACCAGGCTGGCCATTTGCAGGTTCGTGCGGACGAGACGTCACGAGACGTCCGCGCTCCTGGCGGAGACACGAAACGGAGGTTGAAGCCAGGGCCAAAAGGCGTAGAATGGCTCCAACGCTCAAAGCTTATGACACGCCAGCAGGTTTTGGATCTCTACTTCATGGACGCGCGCGCCAGGCTGATCGACCTGGCCGCATTCATCGACCGCGTGGAGCGGGCAACTGGCGACGAGGATTTTCGGATGAAAGCTTTCCGCGCCGCGCTTGCCGAACTGAGTCAAAACGAGCGCCACAAAGCCAAACGCGTCTTGCTGTCCCTGAGCGATCCCACGACCGAGCCGATTCCTGCCGCGACGACGAAAGCGGCCTGCGGTGCGTGGCCCGGCACAGAGTGATATGCGATATATCGAGCCCCATGGCCACATGGTCAGCCGCGTCACGGACGACTACCTCGATATGGCGGCGGCTGGTTGCCAGGCAGTGTGTGAACCGGCTTTTTGGGCAGGCTACGATCGCAGTTCCGTCAACGGGTTTTATGATTACTTCTGCCAGCTTACCGATTATGAGCCCAAACGCGCCGCCAGGTTTGGGCTTTCGCACTTTAGCTGGCTCTGCATTAACCCCAAGGAATCCGAAGACGTTGGCCTCGCCAAAGACGTGCTTTCCCTCATTCCGAAATTCCTGGATCGGCCCAACGTGCTGGGCATCGGCGAAATCGGGTTGAACAAGAATTCCCGAAACGAGATGCGCGTGTTGGAAATGCACGTGGACCTGGCCGCACGCGCCAATCAGCTCATCCTCGTGCACACCCCGCACCTCGAAGACAAACTCAAAGGCACGCGCCTGATCATCGACGTGCTCAAGAGCGATAGCCGTATCAAGGCCGAGCGGTGCATCATCGACCACGTGGAGGAGCATACGGTGCAGATGGTTCTCGACGCGGGGTTTTGGGCGGGCATGACGCTTTATCCCGAAAGCAAGTGCACTGCGGCGCGGGCCAGCGATATCATCGAAATGTACGGGAACGAGCGCCTCTGGATGAATAGCGCGTGCGATTGGGGTGTGAGCGTACCCCTGGCCGTCCCGTACGCGGCGTTGGAAATGCGCAAACGCGGCTGCGCGACTGATGCAATCGACAAGATGGTTTACCAAAATCCCGTGAAGTTCATGAGCCAGTGTCCGAAGTTCAGGCTCCCAGCCCCATGAAGACGCAATCCCCGGACACGACCGAGGAAGCCGAACGGCTCAAGCGTCTTCGGCAGGCAGGGCCCCTGCGACGCCTGCAAATGGCGCTGGATGCTTCGCGCGCGATCCGCGAGCTTGCGTGGAACGGATTGCGCCAACGCCATCCACAGGCCGATGAGGCGGAATTGCGGCGACGATTTGCGGAGCTGACGCTGGGCGAAAGCGCCGCGTTGCGAATGTTCGAGATCCCTCGCTAGCCGCGCCCATGTCGCTCCCCGAAACGGACTTGGTCCATGCTGGAGGAAAGTGGATTGACTTGAGCGCCTCGACCTGATGATTGCTGTGGTATGCAACTGAGCCACGGTTTGCACCTTGCTTACTGCACCAACATCCATCGCGGTGAGGATTGGGCGCGCATCTTTGACGCTCTGCAACGCTATACACTGGCGGTGCGCGAGCGCGTTTCGCCCGCCAAGCCATACGCCATCGGCCTTCGCTTGAGCGATCGGGCCTCGCGCGACTTGAGCGACCCTTCCACACTGAAGGCATTTCAAGGCTGGCTCGACACGAACGGCTGCTACGTCTTCACGATCAATGGATTTCCCTACGGCCAATTTCATGGGACGCGCGTGAAGGAGCAGGTCTATGCGCCCGACTGGACCACGCGCGAACGCCTGGAGTTCACCAAACGACTTTTCGACATCCTCGCACAACTCGTGCCTGCCGGTGTCGAGGGCAGCGTGAGTACCGTGCCATGTTCGTTCAAGGAATTCATTACCAGCGACGAGCAGGTCAAAGCGATGCGCGGGAACCTTTGGCAGTGCGTCGAGCACGTGGCCGAGTTGAGCAAACGGAGCGGAAGAAAACTGCACCTCGGGCTGGAACCCGAGCCGCTGTGTTATCTGGAAACCAGCGCCGAGACAGTTCTGTTTTTCCAGCAAATGCGGGCCGACCGGCCCTATGATGAGAGGCTCACGGAACATTTGGGCGTCAATTACGACACCTGCCATTTAGCCGTGGAATTTGAGGAACCGCAGCAAGCCATCAATCACTTTCGCCAGCACAATATCCGCATCAGCAAGATCCATTTGAGCTCCGCTTTGAAGGTCCATCCCACACCGGAAGCGCGTCAGGCGCTGGCTGCGTTTGCAGACGACGTTTATTTCCACCAGGTGATCGAACGGGCACCCGACGGTACGCTCCGCCGCTATCGCGATCTGGATGTGGCATTAACGGGCACCGCGCAACACGCGGCGCGGAACTTGCCCGAATGGCGCATCCATTTCCACATTCCGCTCCATAGCCGGCCCACTCCGTTCTTCCACAACACGTCCGATCACATCCTCGGTTTGCTGGAAGTGCTGGAAATTTATCCGGAGCTCTGTTCTCACCTCGAAATGGAAACCTACACCTGGGAGGTGATGCCGCCGGAACTGAAGCACCGCAGTGTGGTCGATCAGTTGGTTTCCGAATATGAATGGACTTTGCAACGATTGGCGGAGCGCGGGCTGGGCCGTGAAATGTGAACCCGCCCTGCAAAGCGGCGAGCGCCCGCATTCATGCATCAAGGTATGTTTCACGTCACGCAGTCCCACGCCTGCCCTCTTCCCTTTTTCTCTCCTTCCTGCTTTGCTGCATTCATTGAATGATTCTTGAACAAACACATCCAGTGATTTACCTGCGGACCTTGCTGGTGTTGGGTCGTGTTTCAAATCTGCCCACGGTCTGGTCCAATTGTCTGTGCGGCTGGCTGCTGTCCGGCAGGAGCAGCATGGACAAGTTCTTCTTGCTTTGCCTGGGGGCGACTTTTCTCTATCTGGGCGGCATGTATTTGAACGACGCCTTCGATGCCCAGTTCGATCAGCAGCATCGGAGTGAACGTCCCATTCCTTCCGGCGCTATCAGCGTCACCGCCGTTTGGCAATGGGGCGTGAGCTGGCTGACGCTTGGGTTGCTCTGTTTGGCGTTTTTGGGCAAGACCACCGCGATTCTGGCGTTGCTCCTGTCGGGAACCATTTTTGTTTACGATACCATCCACAAGATATTCGCTTTCTCGCCGTTGTTGATGGCGATCTGTCGCTTCCTGCTCATCCTTCTGGCTGCCTCGATCGGATACGAAGGCGTGAGCGGCTCGAGCATTTGGAGCGCGCTGGCGCTGGGCTGTTACATCGTGGGGCTGAGTTTTTTGGCGCAGAATGAAAGCACCCGGGCTGCGCTGCGCTACTGGCCGTGCCTCTTTCTGGCCGCGCCCATGGTGCTGGCGGTGGTGGTGAATTACGGCCAATCCGCCATGCAGGGCTTCTTGCCTGGCGCCATTCTTCTCATTTGGACCGTGCGCTGTCTCAGATTCACGTTTTGGTCCGCGCACCGAAATGTGGGCCGCAGCGTATCGGGCTTGCTCGCAGGCATCGCATTAGTGGATTGGCTGGCCATCGGGGGCGGAGGTTTGATCTTTGGCCCAGTCTTTGTCGGCTTGTTTTGCCTGGCTTTGTTGTTCCAACGATTCATTCCAGCGACATAGGGTGAGACACGCTCCGGGCCGGAGACGCCGGCGTCAATCCTCTCTCAACATCTCGTTTACCCTTTGAGCCAATTGAACGGCGCGCGGTGTGTCGGAGTGAAGGCAGAGGGTTTGAGGCTCCATTCTTAGCGACTGGCCGGAAAGCGTCGCGACCTCCTTGCGTTGCAAAATTCCTCGAACCTGCTGGCTGACTTCCGACGGTGTGGTCAGGAGTGCGCCCGGGTTGACGCGAGCCACGAGAAAGCCCCGGTCATCGTAGCGCCGGTCCGCGAAGGCCTCTTCCCATACCGGAGCACCACAACGCCTGGCGATGCGGGCAACTCTTCCGCTGGCGCACGCAAAGACTTTCGCGCGAGGCCACCACTTGCGAACAGCCGCGAGATAATGGAGGGCCAGTGATTCATCCGCTTCCGTCGCATGATAAAGAGCGCCGTGGAGTTTGACATGGTGCAGCCTTACATTTTGGTCGCCGGCCAGGCGTTCCAACGCACCCACTTGCTGCAACAATAGCAATTCCAGTTCCTGTGGTGTGATGCGAACGGGCTCACGGCCAAAGTCGGCGCGACTCCACGGTCCGGGATGAGCGCCCAGCTGGACGCCAGATTCCTTGGCCAACCGCACGCAGTCTTGCATGGATTTGAGATCGCCCGCGTGACCACCGCAAGCGACGTTGGCGGAAGTGACGCAGCGCATGAGTGCGCGCGTCCGCTGCAACGGCTCCCCTTCCCCCAAATCGCAATTGAGATCCAGCTTCATGTGATTTCTCCGCCCGGCTGCAGCGGCCATAATTGAAAGCGGACGCGCTGGCCGGGCCGACATTGCGCAAGCCAGGATACATCTTCGGGATCGAGCATCCCGATCTTTTGATAGCCGCCCACCGTGGGGCCATCGCGCATCGTCACAATGGGCTGGCCATTCTCGGGCACTTGCACAGAACCCACACGCACCGGTTCACTGATGATTTGCGCGGCTTTGCTTTTGAGCGGCACGCCAGACAAACGGTAGCCGACGCGATCGCTTTGCGATGTTACCATCCACTTCTCGTTGAAAAATTTCTCGCGTTCGGCCTGGTCGAAAAAGCTCCACTGCGGCCCGGCCCAAACGCGCAGAGCCGGTGGCGAATCATAATTGCGGCGTTCATTCCGGGCCAGAAAACGTCCCGCTATGCCTGCTGGCAAATGAAACGAATCACGCGAGCGCCGATACACCACATCCTCGGCAACGAAGGACAAGCCCAGTTTGCCGCGCGCGTAAACGCTCTCACTCTCCAATATGCGGCGCCCCTCAAAGCCGCCTTCCACCCCGATGTAACTCCAAAGGCCCGAACGCAGGCGCGGGAATTGAACCACATCCCCCGTCTTCACACGCACGGCCCGCCAGATGGGAACCGTTCCATCACTCTCGGGACCCGTGATAGCAATCCAGGCATCGCACAGCGCCTCCAGCCTGGCCCCCTGCCACAGCAATTCCAACACGGGAGCAGCGGACGGATTATCGAGCAAGCTATTCGCCCACCCCGCCGCGTGATCGTCCATCGCGCCACTGGGCGGCACACCGAAGCGCTTCCAACCGACGCGCCCCTGGTCTTGCAGCGTGATGCCCAATCCAGGCGAAAGCACTTTGAAAATCTCCAGGTTCATCCAGGCGGATGCGCGAGACTCAGGAGTCATGAATGCGGCGCAGCGAATTGTATCATCCGTGAATTTTCGGCGTGGACCTGGCGGTGATGGCCTCGGAAAGAAGGCCCAAAGCTTCCGCGCGCGCGACCGTACCCACCAAACGATATTCCGTGAGGTTGTTCACTACGGGCACATTGCGAATCTCGCTGGTCAGCAGTGTCGGCAGAACGTCCGTCAACTTTTGGCCCGGCGTCAGACATGGCGGCGGCGGACGCATCACGTCGTAGGCGATGACACTGTTCAATTCCTGTCCGGCGGAGAGATACTGCTTCAGGTCGTGCAACGCCACCATGCCGAGCAGGCGCTCGTGCTCGTCCACCACCGGCAGGAAATTGTTAGGCAACGTCAGGAAACGATCGGCGATCTCACGGAAGCCCGTGTTCTCGCGCAACGGCGGAACGGGCTGGCGCATGATATCGCCGACCGTGGTTTCGGTGGCCGCGCCGAGCCGGGGGCTCTCGCGCTCCAGTTCCACGCCTTTGCGCCGCAGCGGCTCGGTGTAGATCGATTCGGTGTGAAACCGCCGCGCCACAAGCGTGGAGATGGCGCAGGCCAGCATCAAAGGCGGCATGACCGAGTAATTGAGCGACAATTCGAAGATCATCAGTATGGCCAGCAAGGGCGAATGAGTGGTTGCCGCCAGCAAGCTGCCCATGCCCACCAGAGCGAAGGCGCCGGTCGGCAATTTCGTGTCGATTTGAGGCAGGTGCAGCAGCCCGCCGAACAGGCTGCCCACGGCCGCACCAAGGAACAAGGTGGGAGTGAATATGCCACCCACGGTGCCGGAACTGACCGTCACTGCGGTGGCCACAAACTTGGCGATCAGCAACCCCAGAACGAATTTGAAAAAATGCATGTCCTGGCCCACCTGGCGAAGGATGTGGTTGGTGGCGCTGTAGCCATTGCCCCAGACTTCCGGATAGGCGGCCGAGATTGCCCCGACGACCAGCCCCGCCAGGGCCAGCCGGACATAAAGAGGAATCGGGCGTTTGGCAAAAAGCTGGTCGCCCCACCGCAGCGTTTTCAAAAATGCAGCGCCCAACAGCCCGCACAAAACGCCCAGCAGTATAAACCACGGCAGTTGCGTCAAGCTGATGAAATCATAGGCGGGCACTTCGTACCATTGGCGGATGTCGAAGAATCCGCGCGAGATCACCGCGGAAATGACAGAAGCGACCATGACCGGCGCAAAGAGGTTCATGGAAAAATTTCCCAGGACAATTTGGGCGGCGAAGATCGCGCCGGCAATCGGGGCGTTGGTGGCAGCGGCTATACCTGCGGCTGCTCCACAGGCCACCAGCAGTCGCAACCGGTAAGGAGGCCAACGCGCCCATTGGCCAACCTTGGATGCGACTGTGGCCGAAAGTTGAATCACCGGTCCTTCCCGCCCGATGGAGGCGCCCGTGCTGATGCTCAATAAGGAAGCGACTGCATTCATCAAGGCGACTCGCAGAGGCAATCGGCCATTTCCCGCCACCACCACTTCGAGCAGGTTGCTCAAACCCGGATTACCGATCAGGCGCAGTCCCCAATACAACACCAGGCCCGCCGCCAATCCACCCAGGGCGGGAACGATCAGGCGGATCCAAGGCGGCAAGCTTCGCGCAATTTCAATCAAGTCTCCCGGCTGGCTCAGCACCGCCCACTGAAAGAACTGGGTCGCCCAATAATAGAACCAATTGATCAGTCCGCCCATGACTCCCACCGTTCCCCCCAGCACAAGATGAAAGGCCTCCTCGCTCAACCACAGCCGCTCGCGAACGATCAGGACCCGCTCCCAGTGCCGCCGAAAAAAATGGTGCGTCGTTGCGCTAAGTTTCTCCCAGGTTTTCCGCCAATCCGGCATGGCGCGGAGGCTAGCAAATTCACGGCAGCGGACGAAGGGGAAATTGTCTTCCGTCGAACCGTCGAGCACGTAAGGTCCAGATGGCTGCTCCCCGTTCCCCAATATTCAACTTGTTCCCAAACTGCTCCTCGTGTTAGTTGTGATACCGACATCCCCGGAAATTCGCTCGCCAGTAAGAGACAACGATGACTCGATGTGGAATCCCATTCGAGCGCAGGAGGGCCAGGCTGCTGGCCGGTATCGCTATTCTGGCCCTGGGGTTGGGTCTGCGGGCCAACGCCGCCTTGGACACCTGGAGCAGCCGTGGTTCGTTCTCCAACGTGTTTTTTGCCGGCATTACTTATGGCAATGGCCTCTTCGTGGCCGTCGGAGGCGAAGAAATAAATGTCAGCAACCCTCACGGCATGATCGTGACCTCGGCGGACGGCCTCAGTTGGATTCCGCGCCAGTCAGGAACCGCCGATTTTCTGCGAGCAATAACCTGGGGAAATGGAATGTTCGTCGCCGTCGGTAATCTTGGCAGAATCCTTACTTCCACGGACGGCATTGTTTGGACCGCGCGCGACAGTCACGTGTTTTATTCTTTGAACGGTGTGGTTTACGGCAACGGAAAATTTGTAGCCGTGGGAGAGGATGCGTCGATCCAAACGTCGGCTGACGGGATCAATTGGTCGAGTCGCAATCTGGGAGATTTTAATCTTCACGCCATTGGTTACGGCAATGGACTGTTCGTCGCGGCCGGGACTCTGGGGACGATCCTGATTTCGTCTGACGGGCTCACGTGGAGCCGACCCGAATCGGGGACGAGTAGCGATCTTTTTGGTGTGGCCCACGGCAAAGGGACCTTTGTAGTCGTGGGAGCACTCGAGCCCGCGACGCTCGGAGTCAGCGTCTTGCATTCAGGTGATGGAATTCATTGGAGCAACCGTGTGGTGGCGACCAACGATTATCTTTTCGGTGTGGCTTATGGGAGCAGTGTTTTTACGGCCGTGGGTGAAGTCGTGCTTACCTCCCTTGACGGAGTGAATTGGACCAGCCGCGACGCGGGGAATCAACGGTTTCTGCAGGCTGTCGTTTATGGGAACAACACGTTCGTGGCAGCGGGCGACGAAACGATCGTGCAATCAGGTCCTTTTGCCAGCCTGCAACTCCGGCGCACCGGAGCTGCCGAACTGATTATCACCGGACCTGTGGGCCGCTCCCATCGCATCGAGGTAGCCGACTCCATCCAGCCCAACAGTTGGAGGTTTCTCGGCACGGTTACCGCCACGACGAGCCCTTATTCATGGATCGACGGCCAGTCGGTTAGCGCGCCCACGCGTTTTTACCGGACGTTCATGCTGCCTTGACTCCATCGAGGCGAGCATCACGGAAGCGCCGACGGACGAGATGAGTCCGCGCCATCCAAAGACCCGGTCGTCATGCGCCACCAATTTGCCTGTTTCCTAAATTACGTGGACAAAATATAAACAGCCCCCATGAGACGGCAGCCGTTGTTGATGTTCTTTCTTCTGACAATGCTTTTCTCATGGGGTTTCTGGGTGCCGCTGGTGCTGGCAGCCCAGGGGCGAATTGCGGCGCCGCTTTCCCCATCCCACATGCAAATGCTCGGCGCGTACGGGCCAGCCATCGCCGCCATGATTGTCACCTCCATCATCGGCGGGATTAACGGCCTCCGGAATCTGTTCGGTCGCCTGCTGTTGTGGCGGGTCGGTGTGGTCTGGTATGTGGTGGCTCTGTTGCTGCCCGCCGTCATTTCATTGTTGAACACGATGCTGCACACGATGTTTGGTGGGGATGCGCCCAATTTTGCGGAACCACCTGTCAGCCGCGTTCCATTGCCTTCGGCTTTGGCTGGATTTTCCCCGGCTGGACTGGTTGTGCCCCTTTTTATCTATCATCTCATCTTTGGCCCGGCCATCGGCGAAGAACTGGGCTGGCGCGGATTTGCGTTGGAAAGATTTCAGCAACATCAAAGCGCTCTTCGTGCCAGCCTGGTGGTAGGACTCTGTTGGGTGATTTGGACACTGCCGCTCTCATGGACTCCTTCCACACCTGGTCCCACGCTCCTGCGCATACTTCTCCTCTTGTTGGCGGTCATCCCGGCATCGATTCTTTCGACGTGGATTTACAATCGGACGCAAGGCAGTTTGCTGCTGGTGGTGCTATTCAACAATGCCGTGAAAGTGACGGACCTGTTTGTTACGCCCGCCGCGTCCAATCCGATCTTCACGATCGCTTCTTTCTGGATCGTCGCGTTTTTGGTTCTCCGGTTTACGGGGCCAGAGCCCCTTGGATCGCGCCCCCGCTCTGCTGGGCCTGAACAGAGTCCAGGCACTGCCGCCGCCGATTCGAAACTCTCAATGCCTACATCCCCGTAAGTCGGGGCGGCGGCATTACGGTTCGCTGATTTGTCCCAGTAAAGCAGCTCTTCCCGCGCCGGTGGTCTGCGGCAAATTTCCCGGCTTACGCTGCACGCGCCGCCAGGCCAGCAACGCAAACGCGGCTGGCTCGATGCTTTGGAGCGGCCAGCCCAATGCCTCACTCGTGACCACGTCGGTGGATGCAGAAAGGTTGTAGAGATTGCGCTGAATGGACCGGACTAACGCAGGATTTGCGGCGCCGCCGCCGGTGAGAATGACCTGTTGCGGCAAGGAGCGCAAATGGAGACGGTAATTCAACCCGAGTGAACGCCCGGTGAATTCCGTCAAGGTGGCGAGCACATCGAACTTTGATAAACCGGCCTTTCGCATGGAAGGGAGGCTGCCTTCTAAAAAGGCCTCGCCAAACAATTCCCGGCCAGTGCTCTTGGGTGGCCGGCGCGCGAAGTACGGATGGCGCAGCCATTTTCTCAGGCAGTCTTCGCACACCTGGCCGCGCCTGGCCCAAGTTCCGTTCCTGTCCATATGGTTTACTCCGGCAGTGAAATGGCGCATGGCCACATCCAGCAGCACATTTGCCGGTCCAGTATCAAAGGCCGTGACGACAGGCTCTCTTCCTCGCCTCCAGTCAACGGAGGTTACATTGCTAATCCCGCCAAGATTGTTCACGCAAACGTGTCTGCCAGGCCGGGCAAACACGGTCTGATGAAAGAGCGTGGCCAGCGGCGCGCCCTGTCCGCCCGCCGCTAAGTCCGCCGCTCGGAAATTGTTCACCACAGGCACACCCAAGGCTTGGACCAGATAGGCCGGTTCACCCAACTGAAACGTGGCCGCCTCCTTGAGCGGATTGTGAAAGACCGTCTGGCCATGCAATCCGACCAGTTGCGGCCTCGGTCGCCTCGATCCATCCCGCGCATGAAGGGCGTAGAAACGTCCCAGGTCATGATGCAACTGGCAAAGCTCGTGACCGGAAGAAAGGCCGCGCGCGGCTTGATGCAAGCGTCCTTGCAAAACGCGGGGAAATTTCACCTGCCAATGCTTCTGAAGTTGGACGCTTCGATCGTTCACAGCGCACAGCGCGTAATCCACGCTGTCGATGCTGGTACCCGACATAATCCCCAGGACCAAGGTGGATTTCATCTTTGGTTAGAGCTTTAGCTTGTCAGGTTTGGGGAACAAGCTAGAACTCCAAGAAATGAAAGCCCTCTGCTTCCACGCACACTTTGACGATTTTGAGTTCGTGGCGGCGGGTCTGTTTGAACTTTGGCGCCGCAAATTGGGCCAGGATTTTACCGGCCGAGTGATTGTTTGCACCGACGGCAAGGCCGGACATCATTTCCGCACGCGCGAAGAGACAGGTAAGATCCGGTTGCAGGAACAGAAAGCCTCGGCGCGCATTGGCGGCTATGAATTCGAATTGCTGCGCCTGCCCAACGGACAACCCCCGCGCGAAGCCTGCCTCCAGGTCACCACCGAATTGCTGGCCGCCTTGTGGAAGTCCATACGGGATTTTGAGCCGGATTATCTGTTTTGTCCTCCCTTGCCTGAGGACACGCTCGCAGGCATCCACAACGACCATGTCACGGTGGCTGAAGCCGTTCGCCGTGTGGCTTACATGATCAATGTGCCTCACGCCTTCACGCCGGAATACCCCGCCGACGAAACCTCCTCGCGCGCCTGCAAGGTACCCGTCATCCTGAACGTTTACGACGCCTACACCTTCGGAGCCAACTCATACGATCTGGCGGTGGACGTGGAAGAGGCCTTCCCCAAGATCGCGGAGATGACCTGGTGTCACCAATCGCAGATTAGCGAGTGGCTGCCCTGGATTGGACGGCACGACATGGAAGCGCCCGCTTCTTTAGGCGAATGGGAAAGGATCTTGCGCCGCCGCTTTGATCGCAAAAATCGTGAATTGGACATTGCCGGCCCCGACGCCATGGAGGTTTTCCGCGTGACCGCCTGGGGCGTTGTGCCAGAGGTCGGCCAGCTAATAAATGACCTTCCCAACATCCTGCCCCGCGCTTCGCATCTGGAAGCACTTAGCTCAAGGCTTACGCTTTGGGGGCAAGGTTGAGGACAGACTTCGGAAGGGGTGCACGAAAAGCTCGACTTTTGCAAAGGAGTGAGGTAAAAGAGCAGTCATTCAACCAATTGAGCGATCACCACCTATGTGGTCTGAAGAGAAACAATCAATCCAGGAACAGGCGTCATGAACGCATACAAACAACGTCACCCCATTCACGACCTGCTGCTGATGATAGCCTTGTTACTTGCTATCTTCGGCAGACCAGACATTAGCCGCGCCCAATCCGATGATTTCAACGATGGCAATGACACTGGCTGGGTGCGGTACGATCCGTTGGGGACTGTCGGTCTTGGTGCCCAAGCGACTAACAGTTTTCCCAACGGCGGTTATCGGATTCAAGCCTTCAGAAATCCGGCTATTCCTTCCCAAGCCGGCCCGGCCCGCGCGGGCGCTTATCGCACCAACGTTTATTCCGATTTCTACATGGTCGCCGACATTGTGAATTGGGATGAATCCCTGGACCAGGCAATCGGTTTCCTGGCGCGCATTTCAAATCCTGGCCTGGGAATGACGGTGGGGTATGCGCTGACTTACCAGGTTCCGGATCACGACATCGACATCACCCGCTTTACGGGTGAAGGCAATTTCTTTTCTGTTTCGTTGTCCGGCGGGCCCAACAACGATGAGATCACCATGGTGCCCGGTCGCAGCTACCGTTACGTATGGATCGGAAAAGGAAACCAATTCACCGTGCGCATTTATGAACTTCCCAATTTGACCACACCGATCGTGGACGTCACCGGCGCTGAGGACACTTACACGAGTGGTTTCTGCGGGTTTCTTGTGTTTGATAATAGTGGCACTGCCAACGCTGGACTAGCCGACGCCACCTTCGACAATTACTTTGTCCAGGATGTGGAACCGCCCAAACTTTTCATTGCACCCGGTCCGTTTGAAGGAGACATCATCGTGGGCTGGCCGGTTGACACACCCGATACCTTTATTCTCCAATCTACGACAAGCCTCTCACCTTCCACCACCTGGACCGACATCACGTCCGGTATCAGACTGTCCGGGGATGGGACAAGAAAGGAATACGACGACAACTTCATGTCAAGTGGGCCAATCAAATTCTACCGTCTGAGAAGGCCCTAGCCAGCCTTCCGGCTGTGGGTGGACAATATCGATTGCCAAAAGTAAGAGCCTGTTGCTCAAATCAGCTCATGGGAGGGCGAGCGTTGGGCGAGCCTCCTCGCGAGCCATGCTGATCAAAAATCGCGGGCGAAACAGGGCTCGTCAGGAGCCTCGCCCTCCCTGAACATACGACCGACCTCTGGTGCCTGCAGGTGGATCGTACAACGACGTTCCCTTCCTGGATCAAAGGTCCCCAGCCGAACGCTTCAACATCTTGCCAGGCCGCGTCCCGGTATGCTCGTCATTCTTCACCACCAGGGCGCCATTTACCAGGACGTACCTGAATCCGGTCGCATAATGATGCGGATCTTTGAACGTCGCCTCATCCCGCACCGTCGCTGGATCGAACACAACGATGTCAGCCCAGTTTCCTTCGCGAAGCTGGCCACGCTCCTTGAGCCGAAATGTCGCCGCTGGCAGAGAGGTCATCCGCCGAATCGCCTCCTCCAGCCGCAGCAACTTGAGTTCGCGCACGTAGCGCGCCAGCACCCGGGCATTATTGCCGTAGCCGCGCGGATGTGGCATACCATCCTGATACTTTCGCACGCCGCTGTCCGAAGCGAACATGGTGTTGGGGTGTTGCAGGAATTTTTGCAGATCGTCTTCGCTGATGCCGTGAAAGATGCCGCTGGCGCCGCCATTTTTCTGGATTTCCAGAATGAGTTCGATCTGGTCATCTAACGAGTCCGAGCCTCGGTTCTTTTTGGCGGCTTCCACAACGTTGAGCCCGTTTAGCGAGGCGTCGTGCTTATAGCTGCCAATGACCGCGTAGGAAAAGTCCGTTCGTCCACCACCCTGCAAGTTCGCCTTCATGTCGGAAATCATCGCGGCCTTTTCGTCCGGGTCGCCCAGACGCTCACGAAACTTCCCGCCTTCGCGATATTTTTCCGGCACCAACTGGCTGAGGCCCGTGCTCGAAGCGGTGTAAACATATTGGTCGTGCGTGATGTCCAGACCAGCGGCGCGAGCGCTTTCAATCGCCGCCATCACCTTGTCGGTCTGACCCCATGACGTTTTGCCACTCAGTTTGATGTGCGAAATCTCCGCGCGGATTTTGGCGTCACGGGCAATGCGAAAGACTTCTTCCAGGGCGGCAAAGATCTCCTTGCTCTCGCTGCGCATATGGCTGGCGTAAATGCCGTCATAAGCGGCGGCGACTTTGGCAAGTTCGATGAGCTCTTCCGTCTTCGCAAAAGTGCCCGGCAAATAAATCAGTCCGGTGGAAAGGCCGACGGCTCCGTCCTTCATGGCTTTTTCAACCAACCGCTTCATTTCGCTCATTTCCAGTTCGGTCGGCGGTCTCAGGAAAGAACCGCCCATCACTTTGCCACGGATGGAGCCGTGTCCCACCAGCGTGCTGACGTTCACCGACACATTTGTCCCCTCCAGCCGCCGGAAGAAATCCTCGACGTTGAGGACGGAAGTGCCGCAATTGCCCAGGACCAGCGTGGTCACTCCCATGCGGATAAAATTTTCTGCCAGCGGCAGCTCATCGATGTCCTCAGCATGGGTGTGAACATCAATGAAACCCGGCGCGACGATCAACCCGCTCGCATCCAACTCGGCCTTGGCTTCGCCTCTGACTTTGCCCATGGAAACAATCCGGCCCCCCTCAATCGCCACGTCAGCGAAGTAAGCTGGATTACCCGTGCCATCGACAACGCGCCCGCCTCGCAGAATCAGATCATACGCTTGAGCATGAGCGCAGAGCGGGATGAGGATGGCGAAGACCCATCGCCGCCATTCCCCCGCACGGTTCCTTGAGTGACCATTCATAGTGGCGCGAGAATAAAACACGTGTGCCACTTCTCCAAGCAGGACCTCGCAAGGAAGGATCAACGACGTTGGCGCGCCAGCTTCTTGGCCAGGCGAATCGCCGACAGCATGCTGGATGGATTCGCAACACCCTTCCCGGCGATATCGTAGGCGGTGCCGTGATCGGGCGAGGTGCGGATGAAAGGCAGGCCCAAGGTCCAATTCACGCCGCTCTCGAAGGCAACCATCTTCAGCGGCGCCAGGCCTTGATCGTGATACATCGCAACCACAGCATCGTAATCGCCTCCATACGCGTAATGGAACAAGGTGTCAGCCGGGAAAGGTCCAGACACATCGAGCTTTCTCTGCCTGGCAGCTTGAACCGCCGGGGCGATGACCGTTTGTTCCTCGGTTCCGAGCTGGCCTCCTTCGCCGGCGTGGGGGTTGAGGCCACAAACGCCCACACGCGTGCGCGGCAAGCCCAAATCCCGACAGGCACCCGCCGCCAGGTCGATGGCAAGTTCTACTTTGGATTGGGTCAAGTGATCGGACACCTGTTTCAACGGCAGGTGCGTTGTGGCCAAAGCAACGCGCAACCAACGCTGACGATCATCGGCCCCGAGGAGCATCATAATCGTGCGGTCCGTCCCCGCCAGAGACGAAAGATATTCTGTTTGGCCCACAAAGGGTATGCCCGCGCGAATGATTGCTTCTTTGCATACCGGAGCCGTCACCAGCGCATCGCATTCCTGGTTCCGGCAGCGCGTGGCTCCATCTGCCAGCGAAGCCACCGCCGCGCGCGCTGCCTCAGCCGAACCTCGCGGCAAATCCGCAGGCAACGGGTCGATGGGCGAATGAAAGAAAACACGACCGTCGGCAGTCTCCTTTTGAAAAGGTCTCAAGGGAATCTGCAGCCCAAGCCGGGCGTTCAAGCGCTGGAGCCATCCCCCGTCGCCAATCAAAAGGTAGCGTGACGGATCGAGGGTCAACTCGGTCGCGAGAGCTTTTAGGGTCACTTCCGGCCCGATGCCCGTGACATCACCGAGCGAGATGACGATCCAGCCAGTCATGTTGCAGCGTGATTCTCCGGCAGCCGTCTGAGGGCCCAGTTCCGAACCGCACGCCAGGCTAATTAAAATACCTGACGAACGACTTGGCCTTCAGGCGGCCAATCCACTTTTTGTGCAGCCGCGCCCGCTCCTGAACAACCAGTGTTTTCTCGATTTCATCGCGGACTTCGGGCAGCGCCTTCGTGCGGGCCACACGTTTCTCCTCCACCAGCATCAGGTAAAAGTCTCGTGGTTGAAGAAGATTAAGGCTCGCAGCGCTTTCAAACGTCTTCTCTTCGACCAGACCGCCCTTGTCGGCGTACTTGCGGCCGCTGGTCACCTGCCCGTTTTTATCGTACTGATAAATCCAATAAGTGTCGTTGTCCTCTCGGGCCAGGGCGATCACACCGCTGTTTTGGCCGGGCTTGAGAGCGAAGGCGACATCGGCCAGCCCTTTGTTGAGCACCGACGCCTCCACCCATCCCCAATCGCCTCCCTCACGCCGCTGCGAGCCTTCGGAGTAAACGGCGGCCATCTCCGAAAACGAGGCGCCCTCATTGATCTTGATCAGGATCTCCTCCGCCAAATGGCGAATCTCCTCTGCCAGCGCTGTGGATGGACGGTTCAGCACAATCATGCGCAGCTTCACTTGATCGCCCAGTTTGAACTGGCTGAGGTTCGTCGCGTAATAGCGTTCGATCTTCTGCGGCGAGATCAAGACCGCCCCGCGGATATTTTTCTCCGACATGTACTGCAGGACCTTTTTATCGTGCAAGCGCTGCCGGAAGCTCTCCTGGGTTATCCCTTGGGCTTTGAGCGTGTTGATAAATCGCCCGCGGTCGCCGAATTTCTCCTGAACGATCCGCTTGAGTTCGTCGTTGATCAGGCTCTCGGGCACCTTGCCGCCGGAATTTTTGAAATCGTAAAGAATAAGTTGGGTCTCCACCAATTGCTCCAGCGCATCACTATGCGTCTCGAAGGCCTTTTGCTGAAAGATGTCGGGCTGGTTGTAGTAAGTGCGCCGCAACAGATCGATGAACTGCGCGGTATTATCTTCCACTTCTTGATAAGTAATGACGGAGTCGTTGACGATGGCCGCGATGCCGTTCCTCAACGCGCGCTCGGCGGAGACAGGAAGGCCCCAGGCCGCCGCGGCTAAAAGAATCAAACAAAATATTCTCATGGCAAAAAACCCGGCGCATAGTAGGGCGGAGGTTCGCTCAGGGTCAAGGGGCTAACATTTGATTTGACGCTCCCTGCCGCTTTGTTAGCTTTTCGCCATGTCCGCAGGCAGCTTTCGATTTAACGGGTTCGCTGGTTACTTTTGGCCGGCGAGACTGCGGAGCCTGCGTTAATTCGCTTCACCTGCCGCAGGTCGCCACCTGCGGTTGCTTTGTGACGACCCCGGCCAATCTCTTGCAGATATGATCATTGTCCTCAAACCAAACATCTCGAAGAAAGACGAAGCGGCCGTTCTGCGCGAAATCAAGAAGCTTGGTTACAAGCCGCACGTGATGCGCGGCGTCGAACGGATCGTCATCGGCGCCATCGGCGACGAGCGCACGCACCAGAACCTGGAAACACTCATGACCTGGCCCCAGGTGGAAAAGGTCATGCCCGTGCAAAAGCGCTACAAGCTCGTCAGCCGGGAAGCGCACAGGGAGAACTCCACCATTGCGCTCCCGAACGGTGTCGTGATCGGCGGCAGGAAATTTGTCGTCATGGCCGGGCCGTGTTCCGTCGAGAGCGAAACTCAGTTGATGATGACAGCGCTGGCGGTGGCCAAAGCAGGCGCGACCGTGCTGCGGGGCGGAGCTTTCAAGCCGCGCACGTCACCCTACGAATTCCAAGGGCTGGGTGAGCGCGGCCTCAAGTTGCTGGCCAAGACGCGTCGCGAAACCGGCCTGGCGGTGATTACGGAATTGCTCTCCGAGCATCACGCCAGCATGGTGGCCGAATACACAGACATCATCCAAATCGGCGCCCGCAACGCACAGAATTTTCAGTTGCTGATCGCGGCCGCGAAGACCGGCAAGCCCATCCTGCTCAAGCGCGGCCTCTCCATGAAAGTCGAGGAATGGCTGCTGGCCGGCGAATACGTGCTGGCCAATGAGAACTGCAACCTCATGTTCTGCGAACGCGGCATCCGCACCTTCGAGACTTACACGCGCAACACGCTGGACCTCTCGACCATCCCCATCATCAAAACCGAATCACATTGCCCCATCGTCATCGATCCCAGCCAGGGTGCGGGCCGCGCCGATCTGGTCAGTGCCATGTGCAAAGGCGCCGTCGCCATGGGCGCCGACGCCTTGCTGATCGAAGTGCATCCCAATCCCGCCGAAGCCTGGAGCGATGGCGCGCAACAGGTCTCGTTGGAAATCTTCAAGCAACTGATGGGAGAACTGAAGCCATTCGTTGCCGCAGCGGGAAGGGAATAACCCGATGGCCGCCTCGCCTGGCTATGATCCGACGTGCAAAGCTCGCTGACAATTGATCCCGTCCGACTCGATGCTGCGTTGCAGTGCGCCACCAGGGAATTGTTGGCCGCTCGCGCTCCTGACGGCTATTGGACCGGAGACCTTTCGAGCAGCGCTCTTTCCACGGCTACGGCCGTAACAGCTCTGGCTGTGGCCCAGCGGGAATCTCAAATTTCAGATTTCAAATTTCAAATTGACGCTGGTCTCGCTTGGCTGGCCAGGAACATCAACGACGATGGCGGCTGGGGCGACACGATCCAAAGTCTGAGTAACATCAGCACGACGGCGCTCTGTTGGGCGGCGTTTGGCGCTGTCCCGCCTGGCGATGAACTGCATCGAACCACCGTCGCCAAAGCGGAAAGTTGGCTGACGAAGCGCGCCGGCGGAACCACCCCGGAGATGCTGGCTCCGGCCATCATCCAACGCTATGGCAAAGACAGGACGTTCTCAGCGCCTATTCTGACCATGTGCGCGCTGGCCGGACGACTTGGTTCCGGCAAGGAAGCATGGAAATGGGTGATTCCGCTCCCCTTTGAACTCGCGGCCTGCCCGCACCAATGGTTTGCGGCCCTGCGGTTGCCGGTGGTGAGCTACGCGCTGCCCGCTCTGATCGCCATCGGCCAGGCTCGCCACGTGCATCGTCCCACACGCAATCCAATCACGCGCCTGCTACGCACCGTGACACGGCAACGGACGCTTCGTGTGTTGGAACGCATACAGCCGAGCAATGGTGGATTCCTCGAAGCCACGCCGTTGACCAGCTTCGTCACGATGAGCCTGGCCGGCAGCGGACAAACGGAGCACCCCGTCACCAGGCGCGGAGTTCAATTTCTCAAAAGCGCTCAACGCGCAGACGGCAGTTGGCCCATCGACACGAACCTTGCCACGTGGCTGACTACCTTGGCCGTGGACGCATTGAGCGACCAGCTCGGAACTCGGAGCGCCGACCTTGGAACTCAAATTCGCGCCTGGCTTCTAGCTCAGCAATATCGCGTCGAACACCCCTACAGTCATGCCGCGCCCGGCGGCTGGGCCTGGACCGATTTGCCCGGCGGCGTGCCCGATGCGGACGATACGGCGGGGGCAGTGTTAGCCCTGCGGCAGCTCGGCGCGATTGACGAACAAACTCGCCAGGCAGCCATCGCTGGAGTCACCTGGCTTCTGAATGTGCAAAACCAAGACGGAGGCGTTCCGACGTTTTGCCGGGGCTGGGGCGCATTGCCGTTCGATCGCAGCAGTGCCGATATCACCGCGCACGCCATCCGCGCCTGGTTGGCATGGTTGGATGACTTGCCTGCGGGACTGAGAGCGCGAGCTGGCGGCGCTATTCAAAAGGCGCTGCGTTTCCTGGCGCGGACGCAGCAGCCCGATGGCTCATGGTTGCCGTTATGGTTCGGAAATCAGCTCGCTCCGAATGAGGAGAATCCGACTTATGGCACAGCGCGCGTGCTGTCTGCCCTCAGTGGCGTGCTCAATCATTCACAACTCCGCAGCCCGCTGGCGGCATATCCTTACCATTCTGGAGTGAGCTGGCTGCTGAAATCCCAGAATGCGGACGGGGGCTGGGGCGGCAGTGGAGGGGTAGCTTCTTCCGTTGAAGAGACGGCACTGGCAATCGAAGCGCTTGCCACGGCTAATCGCTGTGCCGTTCCGGAAGCGACCGCCGCATTGCAACGCGGCGTAAATTGGCTCGTCACCCGCGTGGAATCTGGCGAATGGATTCAACCATCGCCCATCGGTTTTTACTTTGCGAAGCTCTGGTACTATGAGCGGCTTTACCCACTGATTTTTACCGTGGGGGCGTTGGGCCGCGCGATGCGCTGCCTCCAACCTTCACTTCCAATCCTTCAACCTTAGAAAACTCAAACAACTTCCACTGGACACTTCGGCAAGGCATCAAGGAACGCCCGACCATAGCGTTTCACAAGAATGCGGTTGTCCAGCACCACGACGATACCGGTGTCGGTTCTGGTGCGGATGAGGCGTCCGACGCCCTGGCGGAATTTCAGGATCGCTTCAGGAAGCGAGAACTCGTTGAACGAATTACCGCCGCCGGCCTCGATCGCTTCGATGCGCGCCTCGATGAGCGGGTGATCCGGCACCGCGAAGGGCAGCCGCGTGATCATAACGTTCGAGAGCGCCTCGCCCGGCACATCCACGCCTTGCCAAAAACTGTCCGTGCCGAACAGCACCGAGTCCACGTCGGCCTTGAATTTTTCCAGCATGAGTGAGCGAGGCGTGCCCGTGCCTTGCACAAAACATTGCAGGCCCAGCCTGTCAAAGAACGGCTCCATCAACTCGCTCACTTCCAGCATCAGTTTGAAATTGGTGAAGAGCACGAAAGCTTTTCCGTGGGTCATCTCAATGAAATGTTCGATCCAGCGGATGAGGGCGTCGCGATAAGGGCCTTCCCGCGGGTCGGGCATTTTGTTCACCACGAAAAGTTTCATCTGCCGCTCGTAGTCGAACGGTGAGCCGACCTGCAACAGCGTGGCCTCTTCCGCGCCCACGCGACGGGCGAAATAGTTCAGACCGCTGTCGGTGCTGCGTGTTGCGTGTTGCGTGTCCGCCTTTACGGAATGCGCATCACGCAAGACGTTCGCTGTCGAGAGCGTCGCGCTGGTCATGATGATGGAGGTATCGCTCCCGAACAGACGGCGGCGCAAGAAATCAGCCACATCGATGGGCGCCGCATTCAGCGCCAGGTTCTTCTGCGCCTTGCCAGCCCGTTCGACCCAATAGACATGCCCGGCTGCGCTTTGGCTGAGGAACATCGCGACTTCCTCGCGCAACTCGGCAAGGCGGCGATTGCACTCCACCAGTTCCTGGCCTGTGTCCTTGTCGTCACTGGCTTTGATGAGAGCGCTCACTTCTTCGCGGACCCGCTGGAGTGGCAGCGTCACCATGTCCTGCACTAAATCCGGTCGGCGAATGCGCAGCTCGGTCCAGGCGCGCGTTTTGCCGCCGCTTTCATTGGAAGCGCGCCGGCCATCAGACGCTTGTTGACGGCGCAGCTCCTCGCAAGCGTTCTCCACTGTGGCGAAGAATTTTTCGCCTTGCTCCAGCGCTTCGGACACGAACTTCAAGGACTTGCCCTGGCGCAATGTCGCCAGCAGCCCTTTCTGGGTTTTGGGGTTCCACAGCCGGTGCAGGTTGAAACGCATCTGGCCGTTGGAAACGCTCAGCCCGATGTGCCTGGAGGCGACCTGCTCGACAGTGTGGGCCTCATCGAAGATGACGAAATCGTTCCGGAACAGAATGCCGCCCTCAATCTCCTCCTCCATCGCACCCAGCAACGTGAAGAAAAGCGTGTGATTCAACACCAGCACGTCGGCAGAAAGAATCCGCTGGCGGGCACGCTGGAAAAAACAAGGGCCATGTTCCTTGGCGAAGTCGGATTGAAAGCCGCAGATTTTCGGCGAGCAGAGGCCCCGTTCGGAACAAACCTGGGACCAGACCCTCAGGTCCGGCTCGACCTCAAAATCCGACAGGCTGCCGTCTTTAGTCGTCTTGGACCATTCGTAGATGCGCTTGAGCTCCTCGATCTCGGGCGACGTGAAAAGACTGCCGGCCTGCTGCATCACTTTGTGGAGCCGCCGGGTGCAGAGGTAATTCCCTCGCCCTTTCAACATGGTGAATTTGAATTCGACGGGCAGGATGTGTTCGAGCATCGGCAGGTCTTTCTCGGTGAGCTGCTCCTGCAAATTGATGGTGTGGGTGGAGACCACCGCCTTTTTGCTCCGCGCCACCGCAAACAAAATGGCCGGGACAAGATAGGCCAGGCTCTTGCCGACGCCGGTGCCGGCTTCGACAGCCAAGTGGCCCTGGTCCACCAAAGCGCGCGCGACCGCTACGGCCATCTGTCGTTGCTGCGGACGATCCTCGAAATTCTTGGCACGCGACAACAACCCCCCGGGCGAAAAGATCTCTTCGACTTGCTTGACAATATCGATTCCGGAGCCAGCAGGTTGAGTTTCAACGATGCCGATCATGCGCGCGACGCAGGGCCGTGGTCCCGCCTGCCACGAGGGCCAAAGAAATTGAACGAGTTTGAGGCTCGCTCGCGCTGGCGCTCGTGCAGGGCAGGTGTCCCGCCTGTCTCCCGTTGGGTTCGGCTCTTCATGCCTCCCGCGGCTTGCGCACCACGACTTCCTGAGCGGCCTTGTTTTTTACAATCATGTTCGCAGGAAGAATCCCTCTCCAATTCGTATTTGGATAAATCACCGAGCCACGCCCAATGATGCTGCCGGGGTTCAACACGGAGTTGCAACCTATGTCCGTGTTGTCACCCAACAGGGCGCCGAATTTGCGAAGGCCGGTGTCGAACGGCTGGCCCTCGACTTCCACTGTGACGTTGCCCGGCACAACTTTGACATTCGACAATACGACGCCGGCGCCGAGATGCGCTTTGTGGCCGAGAATCGAATCGCCCACATAATTGAAATGCGGCACCTGGCACTCGTTGAAAAGCAGCACATTCTTAAGCTCGCATGAGTTGCCCACCAGACAATTGTCGCCCACGATCACATCCTCGCGGATATAAGCGTTGTGGCGAATCTGGCAGTTCCGACCGATGATGGCCGGACCTTTAATCATGACCCCATCCTCCACGAGCGTGCCTTCGCCGATAAAGACTGCTTCACCGACATAGGCGCGGCCTTCACATTTGTTGCGCAGTTCCGCGTGCACATGCGACTTGAGGTAGTCTTTGATCTTACGGAGCGCTTCCCAGGCATAGTGGCAGCCGTCGAACAGCGCAGCATGGTCGGTCTGGCCAAGATCGAATAGGTCGGACGGCTTGAACATTGAGCCTAAACTAAAGAAAAGCTTCTGCACTTCAAGGGCGGAGTCGGATGATCGGATACCCGGATACCCAGTTACAGTGGTGAGTCATCTCGAAAGGTGTCGATTTGAAAAAGCCAGCGCCCAAGTTTCAAGCCGTGAATCGATCCAGAAGTCCAGTCTCCGGCAGGACCATCCCAGGTTATGGAAATCAACCCGGAAGACTGATCATAGAATGCCTCGCCAGGAGCCAACAGACTTGATTCTGTTTTAATTGTCGTCCGCCCGAGCTTGAGGCTGAGCGGAACTGACAAAAGGATGACAATAATCACGAGCGCGGCAGTCGCACCCGTAAAGGCCATGAGCCGTGTCCACTTCGATATTTCATGCGACTTCAAAAGCACCATTGCCATACGCTGAGTGGTAGGATTCTATTAGCACGTTCTTATGGACCTGACACGCACCGCTTTCGGAACCTGGAGTGGCGGCCGCTATATGCATTTTGGCGAGCCGCTGGCGGAAGAGCGCTCTCTGAAACTGATTCAACACGCCTATCAGAAAGGCATCCGCACGTTCATGACGGCAGATGTCTATGGCAACGGCGCCGCTGACGAAATGCTGGGCCGTGCGCTGGCGGGGTTGCCTCGCGATTCCTATTGTCTGGTGGGTGCGGTAGGGCACGACTTTTACTCCGGCAAACGTGACGGGGCCAAAGGTTTCCCTCGGTTCACCCATACGGCGTTGCGTCCACCGAAGGAGTACGCGGGTTACGTGCGGATGGCCACGGAGAAATCACTCGAACGCTGCCGGGCGGATCGCTTTGACCTGCTGCTCCTTCACAACCCCGATTTCACGGGTTACAGCAGCGACGCGGTTTGGAAGGCGATGGACAGGCTCAAGGACGCCCGACTTGCCGAGCGGCTTGGGATCGCCCCGGGACCGGCGAATGGCTTCACGCTCGACCTGGTTCTTTGTTTTGAGCGGTTTGGGCCTTTGATTGACTGGGCCATGATTATTTTGAATCCGCTGGAGCCGTGGCCAGGAAGCCTCTGCCTGGCCGCAGCCGTAAAGCACGATGTGAAAATTATCACCCGCGTGGTTGATTACGGCGGATTGTTTCATGACGACGTGAAGCCCGGGCACACGTTCGGCCAGCAAGACCATCGCGCGTTTCGGCCGGCAGGTTGGGTCGAAGCCGGCTGCGAGAAGATCGAGCAGATGCGCCCTATGGCCGAAAAATACAACCTGAGCATGCTGCAACTGGCCTGCTTATGGAATCTATCTCAACCCGCCGTGAGGAGCGTCATTCCAACCCTCATTCAGGAGGTCGCTGCCAGCAGTAAAAGCATTGAATCCAAGGTGGACGAGTTGGCCTCGTTGCCAGAGCCGCAGTTATCGGACGCGGATCGCGAATTCATTGCCAGCATCGGCAACAATAAAGGCTGCATGGAATTGAAAGGAGCCAACCGCGCACACACGACCGAGGCCCAAGCGGATCGCTGGGGACTTACGCACGACCATGAGCTGGTTGCCAGACGTTGGAGCATCGACCCTGACACCGACCTCGCTTGCACGCACAAGGCGGCGGCCGGTTCCTGATTTTTTCCGATCCGTGGACTGAAGACCGCTTTGCTGCCTCCGACTTTCCTGATAATGTTTAGTCGTCGCTCAATTGTGGAAGCGGCGGTGAGCGCCAACTTGCCTGCATGGCTTTCCTGGAGCGAGGCCTGAAGATGGATGCAACGCGATCAATTTATTTCGATTACAACGCCACGACGCCCCTCGACCCGCAGGTGCGCGACGCGATGTTGCCTTACCTGGGTGAAGTTTTTGGCAATCCTTCCAGCGTGCACCACATCGGCAGGCGGGCGCGCGCGCTGCTGGATGATGCCCGTGAGCGCGTGGCCCTTGCTTGGAGCTGCAAACCCAGTGAAGTGATTTTTACGAGCGGGGGCACGGAGAGCATTAACATGGCGATCTTCGGGTGTGCCCGGCTTTTCAAGGACAAGGGCCGACATATCATCACTTCCGCGACGGAACATCATGCTGTGCTCCATTCCTGCGAATACCTGGCCAAGAGAGAAGGTTTTGAGGTGACCTGTTTGCGAGTGAATAACGAGGGGCGACTGAGCGTGGAGACCCTGTCGGAGGCAATTCGTCCGGATACTATCCTGGTTTCGGTGATGGCAGCGAATAACGAGATCGGCACGATTCAGCCGGTGGCAGAGTTAGGGGCGCTTTGCCGGGAGCGCGGTATCCTGTTTCACACTGACGCCGTGCAGTGGTTCGGCAAAGAGCCTGTCAGCAACATCCACCAGTTCAATGCCGATCTGGTTTCGGTCTGTGGGCATAAGTTTCACGGCCCGAAAGGGGTGGGAGCACTTTACGTCAGGTCGCCGTTGCTTCCTGATCCGATTCTGGTTGGCGGCTCCCATGAAAACGAGCGACGCGCAGGAACAGAACATCTCGCCGGCATCATCGGCTTTACCGAGGCCCTGGAACGCTTCACCAAAACGCCGGTGTTCCCCAAAGAGCTATTGCGTGCGCTGACCAACCGATTGATTTCTCTCCTGGAAAAGTTGAGCGAGCAAGGCGCAACGCTGAGAGGGCCCCGGGAGCATCGCTTGAGTAACACGGTGGCTTTTACGGTGCGCGGCTGCGACAGCATCAGCTTGCTTGCGGGACTGGACCTGGAGGGGATTTGCGCTTCGAGCGGGTCGGCTTGTTCGGCTGGATCGCTGGAACCCTCCCACGTGATGGCAGCCATCGAGGTCGAGAAAGAGTCTGCGAATTCTCTGGTTCGCTTCTCATTAGGGCGGGAATCCACACTGGCTGAGGTAGAGCACGTGGAAAAGGTGCTCCCGCAAGTGATCGACCGGGCACAACGTTTCCAATAAGCCCGGTTGATATGTGTCAACAAATTGTGCCCAGCGCGAATAAGTCCGGGTTGAGGAGGTTCCTGGTCGCGTGCGCGTCTCGTCGCCCCCAATCTTTTCTTCTCTAAAGGGTTGTCACAACCTTGACACTGCCGGTTGTTTGCTTTATTCACAACCCTTAATAATAAGACTTTTGTACTGATTGTTAGATATCTATTAAGGGCCAATGAACCTCAGCATCACCAAAGAGCAGATCTCCACCGGCCTCCAAGCGGTGCAAAACGTTGTCAGCACCAGGACCACGCTGCCCATTTTATCGAACGTCCTGCTGCGGGCGGAAGGAGATCGGCTCGAGCTTACAGCAACGGATTTGGACGTCACTATCACGTGTTCGGTCGAGGCCAGCGTGAAGAAGGCGGGTACGACAACTGTGCCAGTGAAGAAGCTTTTTGGGATTGTTCGCGAGTTAACTGCTCCCGAGATCGACCTGGAAGTGGATGATAAGAATGTGACCAGCTTACGGTCGGGCTCCTCGTTCTTCAAAATTCGCGGGCTTGGGGCAGAGGAATTTCCGCCGTTGCCCAAGTTCAAGGAAGACAAAAAGGTCGCACTGCCTCAGGAGAAGATTAAAGGCATGCTGCGGAAGACCTCCTTTGCCATTTCGACGGATGAGTCACGCTACGTGTTGAACGGTATTTTCATCAGTCTCAAGGAACATAAGCTCACGATGGTAGCCACCGATGGCCGGCGACTGGCGCTGGCGGATGAAGAGGTCGATGTTTCCGAGAAAAGCCAGGGCGAATTTATCGTACCCGCCAAGGCCGTCAACGAATTGAACCGGCTATTGCAGGACAAGGGCGAGATCGAACTGAAATATGCTGAGAACCAGGCTGCTTTTGCATTGAAGGACGAAAAAGGCTCGTCCGTGCTGATCATCACGAAGTTGATCGAGGGCAACTATCCGAATTATCGCCAAGTGATTCCGGCGGAGACCAAGGAGCGTGTGGCCCTGGCGCGGGAAGAGTTTCTGCACGCGTTACGGCGGGCGGAAATCATGACAAGCGACAAGCAGAACTCCGTGAAGCTGAGTTTTACCAAGAACAACCTTGCGATCACGGCAAACTCACCGGATGTAGGTGAGGCCCGCGAGACGCTGGCGATCAATTACAAGGGCAAGGACATGGCCATTGCCTTCAATCCGGGCTACGTCATTGAACCTCTCAATGCGCTGAGTGACGACGAAGTTTTTCTGGAGTTGATCGACGAACTCAGCCCAGGCGTGCTGAAGATTAATGGTCCATTCCTGTACGTCGTTATGCCGATGCGGCTGAGTTGAAGGGGACTCCAATCTCCAATCGCTCACCGGTTAAAGGGGCCGCACAAGGCCGGGTTTATTCCCCGATTCCCATGGCCAGATCTGCTATACGCGCTGGGGCTGGCAAGGCGGTTGTGCAGCTCTGAACTTTGGCCTTTTTGGCAATCCATCTGATGATCCGCTCCATGGTAGGTACGGATAGCAGAACACTGATATGCCCGTGCGGCAAACGCCATATTTCAGGGCGCCCCCAGGCACACCAGACCTCCTCGATGGTTTCAGCCGGAGCGAACTGGTCGTGTTGCGACTCGATGAGCAGAACATTTGCCGGAGCACTCCATGGCCAAAGAGAAACAAGGTTTAACGGGTCCAGGGCAAGAGCGCTGTTTCCAAGACTTTTGCGAATGGGGGCGCAGAAAGGGAGTTCTGCGATAGCCCGCTCCAATCTCACAACCGGAGTCGTCAACACCGCAAACTTGACGCGTGCGTCGTAGCCCGCGACTAATCCCGTCAACCAGCCACCCAGCGAAAACCCAAGCAGGCCCACGCAGGGCGAGCCTTGCTCCAGCAGCCAACCCGTCAGAGCGCGCGTATCCGCGATGGCTTGGCGAGTGGCCTCAAGCATGCGCAGTAAATCGTGAGAAATAAAATTCTGGAGAACTCCGGCGCCTGTAGGTTTACGCTGCGCGTGGTAAGGCAGTTCAATCAGCGCGGCGTTAACTCCGCGACGAGACAGTCGCCAGGCCAAATAAGGGAATTGGAAACGATATCCCAGTTCACCATTCCAACCATGCAGCAGAATGACAGAGGGCTTTGTTTGCCAGTCGCCGCCGCTTCGATAGAACTGTCCGAACACCGTGTTGTTCTCCGGCCAGGGCGTGGAAACAGGCGACCGGAAGTGAAATCTTCGGCGACCGGTGAATTGAAGCGCGGAAGCACTCTCGGCAAAGCGACAGAAGAAGTCCGGATCACGCAGCAACTCGGACGCTTCCACTATATGCTCGTGCCCTCGTCCATAGGGCACACCTGCGTTCGCTTGCCGGATCACCATCCGGTCGAGTGCCTTGCTTACAGATTTCCACATCATCCAGAGCATACTCCACTCCGACGGAGACAAGCAATGTCGCAGGATCACTTCGGAGAACAAAAGCTGGCAAGCGGCTCGCCTAGGCCTTAGCAGGGACTCGCTTTGATGGACGCGGGGTTAATCAAAAGCATGACCGGCTGAACAGAGGACATTCCTGACTTTGTGGCGCACTAATTCTTTTACCCTGGCACGTGCTGGGCCCAAGTACTTCCTGGGATCGAATTCTTTGGGATTTTCAGCAAAACATTTCCGAATCGCAGCAGTCAGCGCTAATCGAAGGTCGGTATCGATGTTCACCTTGGTGCATCCAACGCGGCGCGCGACTTCGATGTCAGCTTCAGGAACCCCTGCGGTGTCTTCACCAAGTCGTCCGCCGTAAGTATTGATCTCCTGGACCAGATCCTTCGGGACGCTCGAAGCACCATGGAGGACAAGCGGGTAATCACCCAGGCCGGCATCCAGCAGCGCTTTCTTGATGGCCTTAAGGCGCTCTAGATCCAGGTGCTGTTCGCCTTTGAACTTGTACGCACCATGGGAATTACCGATGGCAACAGCCAGCGAATCGACGCCAGTTAACTTCACGAATTCAACTGCCTCGTCGGGGTGAGTATAAACACCGCCCTTGGAGTAGCCTCCGCCTTCTTCTCCGTCATCGTGTTGAGCGCCGACGAGCATGCCAAGTTCTCCCTCAACCACGCAGTCATGCTTGTGCGCGTAATCAACGACTCTTTTGCAGAGTTCGACGTTCTTTGCGAACGGCTCGTGGCTGCCATCGATCATCACGCTCGTAAACCCTTCATCGATGCACTCTTTGCAGAGTTCGAAGCTGTCCCCGTGATCGAGGTGGACGGCGATGGGAATCGTGGAAAGACTGACAGCCGCTTCGATTAGTTTTTTGAGATAAACGGGATGGGCATATTGGCGGGCTCCTCGCGAGATCTGGAGCATGACCGGAGCCTTCTCCTCCTCACAGGCCTCAACGATCGCCTGGAGCAATTCCATGTTGTTAACGTTGAAAGCGCCAAGGGCATACTTGCCCTTGAGGGCTTTGGCGAAGAGTTCTTTGGTGTGTGTCAGTGGCATAGTTCGTTAGCTCAATCTCGAAACCCGGACTTTGAATCGTGCTGCATACTAAAATCAACAATTGAAAAGGGAACAAAAATCCAAATGAAACAATTCGGGCGAAGCGGAGCCCTACTTAACCCGTGTCATCTCCAGCCAGCTTTCGATAAAGCGTTGCCAGACTTATCCCTAAAAGCTCCGCCGCCTTTTCCTTGTCTCCACCCGTTTGGGCCAACGCCCGCTGCAGATAAGTGAGTTCCTGTTCGCGCAAGAAATTCTTCAATGGTTCCAGGGTTGTGAAGGCATTGGCGTTCACAATTGAATTCACGGTTGGCTGCGCAATCGGCCGGAGCGGATATAACGCTTTGGGGGACTGCGATTCGACCGTTGAGCTGGCGGCGATACCGGTTGATGGTGCCAATTCTTCCCGCGAGGGCGCACATGTTTGCAAGGCGACAGGCAAATCAGAGACTTGAATGACGCTGCCTTCGCACAATACGCATGTCCGCTCAATCACGTTTTCTAACTCGCGCACGTTGCCTGGCCAACTATAGGCGCACAGAGTCTCCATCACTTGTCGCGTAACCTGGAAGAGTTCACCGTTGCGGGGGTTGATTTTGTTTTTCAAAAAATGAGCAACCATCAGAGGGATGTCCTCGCGACGATCACGCAAACTGGGGAGACGCAAGGGGATTACATTCAACCGATAATAAAGATCCTCACGAAAGGAGCCGTCCTTGAGCTTTTGTTCCAGCGGCGCATTGGTCGCCGCCAGAACGCGCACGTTCACGTAAATAGGCGTGTTGTCTCCGACTCGACGCACCTCCTGATCCTGTAAGACTCGTAACAGCCGGCTTTGTAGCAAGGCCGGCATCGATCCAATCTCATCTAGAAGAATGGTCCCGCCATCGGCCTCTTGGAATAGCCCCTTTTTGTCATGGATGGCCCCCGTGAAAGCCCCTTTCCGATGCCCGAACAGTTCAGACTCCAACAGATTCTCGGGAAGAGCACTGCAGTTAACTGGAATGAACGGGGCAAACTGGCGTCGACTATTGAAGTGCAGCGCTCGAGCGACCAATTCCTTGCCTGTTCCGCTCTCACCGAGGATCAATACGGTGCTGTCCGTGTCGGCAACGCGTTCAATCAGTTTGAACACCTCCTGCATGCTGGAGGACGTTCCGATGATCTGATTGAGGCGGTAACGGTCTTTGAGCTGTTTCCGCAGATAGATATTTTCCGAAATTGCCTTGTTATAGGCAAGCGCTCGCTGAGCACAGAGCTTAAAGTCCTCAAGCTTGAAAGGCTTTTCCAGGTAATCATAGGCCCCCTTCTTCATCGCTTCCACCGCCGTCTCAATCGAGCCAAAGGCGGTGATGACGATTACCACAGCCGGAGGATGAGTGGTACGCGCCTTTTGCAAAATATCCAGTCCCTGTGTGCGGGACTTCTCCAGATTCAGGTCGGTGATGACGAGTTCCGGAGTATGAGTCTCCAGATTCTCCAAAGCAGCGTTGCCGTTGGTGAACGGGAAAACCTCATGGCCGTCCGCACGTAGCAACTCGGTCACCATTTGCACCATAGTGACTTCGTCGTCCACAACCATGACTCTGGCCATGGATAAGTTTTAATTCAAACACGCAACAGCGGGCAAGCCGGAGTTTGCGGACGGCTCGCCCGTAGCGCCGCAGCAGCGCGACGGAACGTCATGACTGAATGGTGCAGACCCCTTATTTGCCGGGCGGGTTGATGATTTCAGCCATCTTGAAGATGGGTAGAAACATGCAGATGGCAATACCGCCAACAACCACTCCCAGGAAGACGATCAGAAGCGGTTCGATCAGCGAGGTCAAACCGTTCAAGGTAGTTTCAATTTCATCATCCAGAAAGTCAGAGATGCGTTCGAGCATCGACTCGATCTTGCCGGTTTGCTCACCGGCTGTAATCATGCGGATGATCATGGCCGGGAAAACAGGATGTTTTGCAAGAGCGACCGAGATACCCTCGCCGCGTTCGATATCGCCAGCGCTGACTCGGACGGCCTTCTCCATCACGACGTTGCCCACCGTATTCGAAACGATCTGCAAGACTTCCAAAATAGGCACACCGCTTCGAATCAACGAAGCCAAGGTGCGGGTGAATCGCGCCAGACAGATCTTGTGCGCAATGGCTCCAAAGATCGGCAGCTTCAGACGGGTGCGATCCCATAATTCACGGCCCGGCTTCGTTTTGATATAAGCAATCCAGCCATACACGATGCCCACCATCGCCGGCAGAATATAAAGGATGTAGCTCTTGACGGTGGTGCTGAGGGTGATTAAGAAAAGCGTTGGCCCCGGCAGTTTTTGGCCAAATCCCTTATACACGTCGGCGAACACCGGAACCACCTTTACGAGCAGAAAGATCGTGATTCCGATGGCAATGATAGTCACTGCAACCGGATACATCATGGCGGATTTTACCTTCTTGCGGAGACGGGCGGTATTTTCCAGATAGGTGGCCAGCCGGGCGAGGATCTCCGCGAGCAAACCACCGCGTTCGCCTGCCCCGACCATGGCAACATAAAGTCGGTTGAAAACCTTCGGATGCTTCTGCAAGGCCTCGGAGAAGCTGTCGCCGCCTTCGACGCGCGTGCAAACGTCCTTGATCACGTCGCGCATGACTTTGTTGGTTGTTTGCTCGGCCAAAGCCTGCAGCGATTGGACCATGGCCAGACCAGCGTCGATCATCGTAGCCAATTGTCGGGTAAAGACCACCAGGTCCTGCAGGGCTACCTTGCCGCCTGCGGTTTTGCCTTTTCTTCCAATCTTCTCTTGAATCGAGACGACCAGCAGGTTCCGATTCAACAGCGCCGCAATGGCGGCCTGCTCCGATTGGGCCTCCAGGGAACTACGGATTTCCCGTCCGCTACCTGTTTCGCGCGCTACATATGTAAACGAAGGCATATTTTATACAACTCTCAGAGGGCAGAGGGAAGCACATGCCGGGCCATGGCCCTCATCCTGGACGTCCTGTGAGCGTTGTTTGAATCTTTTACCACGCCATCAAGCCAAAACTGGCTCCTGCTTTCTTCGACAGCGCCCGGCTGCTTCTTGAGTCTTCTAAGTGTTAAAGGCTTACGACAGCCTCCCCAGTCAAAAGCCGCCGGCCTGAAAGGAAATCCTCGAATGGGCTTCACCATCCCTTCGGGAGGAAGAATCTGTTCAAATTAGTCGTCGGAGGATAGTCATCGCAGGAAAATATCGCCCAGCGGTGGTTTGGACTCCGGCTTGCCAGGAACGATTTTAGTTCCCTTCGGGAGCACACGCGCCGTCGCCTGTGCCGCCCAAGTTCTAATGCAAAAACCGGCGCCGGTGAGTATCGAGTCCTTGGAGCGTTGTTTGCCGCCTTGCAGCGAAATTCACGCCTCAACACTCAGCCTTCTGAATTTGTCCCCGCGTTACACCCAGTTGATTAAGCAGTTTCAATTCGCGCCAAAGTTGTGCGCCCGTGATTTCTCTGCGCAAAAGCTGGCGATATTTGGTGATCGTCTGGGTGACCTGCTCTGCTGTTTCATCGACGAATTCGATGCGAAAATGCCGCACTCCCAGTTGCACCATCCGTTCTAAGTACTCTGCTCCGCTTTGAGGCAGCGCATGGAACACGGTGTTGCGGCAACCTGCATCCGCCTTGAGCACATGCTCAACGCCCACTCTGTCTCTGAGCTTGACTTCATGTTTGTCGCATGGACGGCCACAATTCGTGTAGTCCGTGCCTTTAGACAGAAACGCGCAAAAGACGCAGTGCTCCATGTGAAACAGGGGCATGTGCTGATGTATGGTGACTTCAAACCATTCCGGCGGAGCCGCCCGCAGCAATGCCTCCAGTTGGAGGAAGTTCAAATCGTACGAAGCGGTGACACGCTCGAGAGCGAAGCGATTGATGAAATACTCAGCCGTCAGCGGATTCGCTACATTGAGTGAAAAATCCCCGATGCGCCAGGTGTCCGAAAAAAACTTCAGATGGTCGTAGTTGCGAATCAAATAGCCGTCTGCCTCGCAGGAGCGGACCTGTTTCAGAATCCACTCTTCGCCCGTTTTAAAAATGCGCGGAGGAGCGACAACAATAGCCGCTTGCCGGGAGCCGAGGGCCGACGGAGTTTGCCACTCCCGGAAACGTTTTACGGCCTCGCGGTATTTTTTTGGATCTGCAAACTCGCAGTAGAGCGTTCGTGTCCCGGTAGCGAGGGCCGCGTCAAGCTGCACGAGGTTACGGACCAACACAATCAGCTCAGGTGAATTGGTCGTGGCTTCCTGGTTCGATTTTTCGAACCGTGGGGATCCGGATACAAAAGTCGGAGTCACGTCATGAAGCGTCCAGCTCTTCGGTTGTGCTCGCAGATTCTCCAATCGACTCACGACCTCGCGACGCAGACGGTTTAATTCGCTCAAGGGCAGAATGACCTGCCCTTCCAGACGGTTTTCCAAGGCCCCCAGCACGAAGGGGGTATCTCCCAAGCGCCCCAATTGATCGCTTAACCGCTTTGTCGTCAGTGGCTGCCGTTCCGCTGGCGCCAGCGGCATAATCGAAGAGAAGCGAGCCTCGTGTCCAAGTTCATCGCGCGCAACGATCGTCATCGGCTGACCAGCGCCACCGTGTACTTCCATCGTAATCGGTCGTTGAAAATGCGGCCGATGCCCAGAAAACGTTTGGCGCCATCGCCGCTCCAATTCTGGATCGCTGGTCTTCCACAATTTGTTTCCAGCATGGATGCGGCGATAATCAATGTCACCATGACCAAAGCGCAGTTCGGCGAGCCCTGTATTTCCGGTTCCGCGTTCGGCGTTCCGGATTTCATAGACGCGGCCTCCTTGCTCTTCCTGCCCCGGATTGCCGGCATCAAAGACGACTCCGTCGCCAGGTTTGAGAGGCGCATCGAGCGTCGCGAAAACCTTATTACCCTGAATGCGCTGCACTTCGCCCAAATAGACACCTCGCTTTTTGCCAAAGCGTCCATGGACCAATTCCTGGTTGTTGATCCCATGCAGCCAACCAGTATAGAGCCCGCGTGAAAAGGCCATTTCCAGATCGTAGCGCGACTGCTGGACCATATGTTTCATCAAACGATGTTCCGCCGCTGCGGAAGACGAGCCGATGAGTTCTGCAAAAACTCGGTCCAATGCCTGCCGATAGACCCGCGTGACATTGGCGACATATTCCGGCGTCTTGAGCCGGCCTTCGATCTTCAGCGAGGCAACACCGGCGCGAACTAAATCCGGCAACGCCTCGAGCCCCGCCAAATCCTGCGGGCTAAGCAAATACCGCCTGTCGCCGAGCGGCACTGTCTGCCCGTCGGAAATCAATTCATAAGGCATCCGACATGCCTGGGCGCACTCACCTCGATTGGCCGATCGGCCCCCCAGCGCTTCACTGGTGAGGCACTGGCCGGAATAAGCCACGCACAAGGCGCCGTGGATGAATACCTCCAAGGGAAATCCCCGCGCTTTGGTTTTGCGTTCGGACTTCGTCAGAAGGCCTGTGCGGATCTTTTCAATTTCCATCATCGAACATTCCCGCGCCACGACGACCAGATTGCATCCAAGCTCACGGGCAAATTCCACGCCGTGAGCGCTGGTAATTGTCATCTGAGTGGAGGCATGAATCGGAAAATCAGGGGAAAGCTGTCGAATCAAGCGACAGATGCCAACATCCTGCACGATAGCGGCGTCCACGCCGGCTGTAATAATCGCCCGCAAATACTGCTCGGCATCTGGCAGTTCGTTCGCAAACACGAGCGTGTTGAAAGTGATGTAACCCTTGACCCCTCTGCGGTGCAAAAACTCCATGAGCCGGGGCAGCTCCTCCTCTGTAAAATTGTGAGCCCGCATCCGCGCGTTGAATTTCTCCAGGCCGAAATAAATGGCATCAGCGCCGTTTTCGACTGCCGCCTTGGCGCATTCCCAGTCCCCTGCCGGCGCCAGCAGTTCAGGACGAAACCGAGGTGGCGGCGTGTCAATCGACGCCCTCACGGCGGCTGTTGCGCAATCTGTCTGGATATCAGCCATCAGCGAGCGATGAACTTAACACTGCGGCATGAAGCGACAAAGGTTATTTCGCGCCTGTTGCTGACACCCTTGACACCCAAAGGATTTGAAACTGTGAGCCACCTTGTTTCTACGCAGAGGGCGCAGAGTTGCAGGCTGGTCCCGACGTTCCTCTGCGAAAACCTCAGCGTTAATCGTGCACGACGAGAAGCCAAAGATTCAGGCATCTTCGAAAGCACACCCCAAGGACTATGGACCGTGGTTTTGAGGGATGGCGCGGCGCAACGCCAATTGCTACGATCTCTTCATGCGCGTCTTGATTGTCGGCTGCGGCTATACCGGGCTTCCCCTGGGAGCGGAATTGGTCCGGCAAGGGCATGAAGTTTTCGGGCTCCGTCGCTCCGATTCCACGGGAAGCGGACTGAGAGCGGTGGGTATTCAACCGCTGTTCGCTGATGTCGCGCACCCGCAAGATTTGCGGAAAATTCCCGGCCCATTTGATTGGGTGGTCAACACCGTTTCTTCGACCAGAGGCGGTGTGGACGAGTATCGGCAGGTCTATCTGGAGGGCACGCTCAACTTGATCGATTGGCTTCGAGCGGGGGCAATCAAGAAATTCGTCTACGCCAGCAGCACCAGTGTTTATGGCCAAACAGACGGGTCGTTCGTTAAGGAAACCAGCCCGACAGAGCCCGCCAGCCCCACGAGCCAGGTTCTGGTCGAGACTGAAAAGGTTCTGCTCAAGGCCTGGCAACAGAGCAAATTTCCGGCTGTGATTCTGCGCGTCGCCGGCATATACGGTCCGGAAAGAGGCCACTCATTTCTTCAATATCTTCGAAATGAAGCCAGAATCTCCGGCAAGGGCGAGCGTATCATCAACATGATCCATCGCGACGATCTGATTGGCGTCGTGATCGCAGCGCTCAAACACGGACGCCCGGGGGAGATTTACAATGCGGTTGATGAGGAGCCGGTCGCCCAGATTCATTTCTTTCGCTGGCTCTCTGAAACGCTCGGCAAATGGATGCCGCCCTTCGCCACAGAGGCCGAGAATGCCGAACGCAAGCGTGGTCTCACCAACAAAAGAGTCTCCAGCCGAAAGTTAAAGATGGAGCTTGGCTATCAATTCAAATATCCCACCTTTCGCCAGGGCTATACGGCGGAAATTCAGCGCTTGGATCGGGCTGGATTGCTGAACATCGAACCGGAACTACGCTGAATGTTCTTCGACTGAGGTGATTGTTCCTGAGAACCCGGAACAAAGCTACTACTTGAAGCAATCGTGGACTTGACTCTTTATCCCACCCGAAAAGAAATCCGCGCAATGAGATCGCGACCAAAGCTGTGTTGCAGGCGATCCAAAATCTCCTTGCGGCGGTAGCGGACGATTTCGTCCAGCCAGACGCTACTGTCCACAGTCACGAACAGGGTCGCTTTATGAAGGCCGGTGGGCTGGGCGTGAGCGGTCATGGCCGGGTCCAGCAAATTATTCCAGACTCTCACGATTTCCGCTTCGGCCCGCCGACGATCCATTCGCAGGTGGGTTAGCACTTTGGGCATGACCTGCTGGATGGATTGAGCCTGTCTCTCTCCCACTTTTTCCCGTGCGGACAAATCAACTCCACGCCATTCAGCCAGGGCGCGCTGACGCGCGTTCCGCTTCGGTGGTCCGAGCGGTGGGATGCGTCTGGGAGGCGGCAGCATTGCAGGGGTTCTCGTGGCTTAATCTTACTCGCAATCTTAATCCGATTACGATTTAGGATTAAGATTAAGCTGAAGATCGATCAGGGGGAGGCATGGGAAGCGCTTTGTTCATCCAACACGAGCACGCCGTGCGGCGGCAGATCGTAGTTGCCGGTAAATGTCTTGCCGGACAGAAAGTCGTGCATGGGCTTGAAGAAGGATATTCGCACGGGCGAGTTCTGGTGGTTGAGCAGGAAATAGATCTTGGTGTTTTCCTTTTGCCGCATGCTCACTTCGACGGTGTCGGGGACCTTGAGCAGGGGATAAAGACCGCAGAGCTGCCGCAGCCACACGATCAGATCGTAATAAAAAAACTGGTGGCTGGTGGTCCCGATGTAGATGGCCTTGCCCTGGCCGTATTCGTGCATGGTGATGGCGGGGCGTCCGCCATAGAAATCCTTGGCGTAGGTCGCGAGCACCTGACAGCCCTTGGGCTCGATGATATCGCACCAGAGCCGCGCCGGATGCAGATGCGTGGCGGCGAACGCTCCCTTGATGGTGAGATGATTTTCCTCGCCGGGCGGCAGCGGATCGAATTCCAGGACTTCCATACCGAACAGATCGGTCATGTCGTGCGGATAGCCCGAATCCGGAGCGATGTGATGTTCGTCCACCAGGCCTGTGTTGCACGTGCCCACGAGTATCCCGCCGTTTTGCACGTAAAGCTTCAGCAGGTCCGCTTCGCCGCCCGCCAGCAAGTGCAGCGATGGCGCGATGACCAGCTTGTATTTGGAAAGGTCCTCGGTCGGGCGCGCGAAATCCACCGGGATATTCCGGTCGTGCAGCGCGTTGTAAAAAAGCTGCACGTGTTCGCGTTGGTTGAAGTGTTTGTTCGGCTGCTTGTTGAACTTGAAGTTCCACTCGTTCTCGTGGCTGAAGAGGATGCACGTTTCAGCGACGACCCTGGTATCGCGGAGCACCGGATCGAGCCGTTTGATCTCCTGCCCCATCTGGCAAATCTCATGAAAACCCCGGTTCTCGCCGCGGCCATCGTGGCTTAACACACCGCCATAGAACTTTTCCGAGCCGATGCGCGGCTGGCGCCACAAAAAGAACAGCACCCCACAAGCGCCGCGGGAAATGAGTTGATAGGTGAACAGCCGGACAACTCCAGGCCGCACCAGCGAATTGACTTCCTGCCAATTGACGTTGCCGGCCTTTTGCTCGATCACCCAGAAGCCGCAGTCCCCATCCGGGGTTTTGATGCCGGTCTTTTTGAGCGAGCGCATCATGTCGATTTCACAGGCCAGTTCGGATGATTTGGATTTGATGGCCGCGTTGCTGTCCACGGACACGAAGTCCAGCACTTCCGCCATGTCGAAGTGATCGAAGTTGCGCGTGAGCGCGCGGAGGTTTTGCGTGACTGGAATGTTGGGGGTAATTTCGCGCAGCAGTTCGGCCTGCATCTTTGCATAGGCCACGATCGTGTCGCTGCAAAAGCGCATCCAATCCACCACCAGCGCCGGATTATGCAGGGTCGGCGCAGCCATAGGCATTGGCACGTGTTCAAACTCGGTGACCGTCTGGGCCCAGAAGCGGTTTCCCATCATGTCATTGAGACGTTCGATGGTTTCGTATTTGGCCTTCAGCCAGGCGTGCCAATCGCGGCGGGTCTCGTCATTGAAGGAGGCTTCCGTGTCGTGGCCGCCCAAGCCATTGTCCACTTGCCACGCGATAAGCTGCGGATGTTTGCCCAATGCCCCGGCGAGGGCGCGGATGAGGCGCCTGGAGTAATCCCAGTACACGTCGCTGTTCATGCAGTAGGCGCGCCGAGTGCCTTCGTGTTGCTTCAACCCGCGTTCATCGATGGGAAGAACCTCGGGATGTTTTTTCGCCAGCCAGATGGGGGGCGCGGCGGTGGGTGTGCCCAAAACCACCTTGATTCCCGCCTTGCCAAAAAGGTCCATCGCCCGCCGCATCCATTCGAAGTCGTGTTGGCCTTCTTCCGGCTCGTAAAGACCCCAGGCAAACTCGCCCATGCGCACCACATTCACGCCCGCTTGCACCATCAATTCGACGTCGCGTTCCCAGCGAGACTCCGGCAGTTCGGGAGTTCCTGCGTACGGATATACCCAATGTTCCGGATAATAATCGACACCGAAATACATAACATCGCGGCTGGCGCTGAATGGAGTTTAGAGATTCAGGGCAGAGTGAAGCAACGGCAAAATCAGTAAGGAGGGAGGAACTTCGGGATGACGAACAACTCAAGACCGGCGTTGCTCCGGCTCGCTCCGATCTTCGGCTCCGGCTTCGTCATTCCAAGGCAACAGGGCTGCGAATGTACCATTGTGAAATTTCTGTGAATTTCCAGCGCCGTTGCGCGTCCAAGACCTCCGGACAAAGGTGAGTGCCAAAGATCAAAGTCACTTCCGAGCTGTTGCCAAAGCCACAAAGGCGTCAGGTGCCGGCCAGACTTTTAACTTCGGAGCACGATGCCAGCATTCGAAACCAGCTAAGCGACCCAAATCCATTATTCACAGTTCTTCGCTGGCTGGCGGCCCGCCTCCGCCTTCCAAGAGCCTCTTTCAGCCGGCTTCTGAGAGCGCGTTTTAAAGCCTCGAAAACCTCGGAACGATGGCGTTCCTTTTCGGGAGCAGCACAGGCGCCCTCGCGTGTTCCAGACCGGCGCCTCGCCGATCGGCCCGGGACACGGCCCCAAAGGGCTCGACCTTTCGAGCGCCTTTCTTGCATTGCGCTAGGGAACACCGCAAGCCAGGCGCTGCCAGGCGCGTGCGCTCCCCGTTCCCTCTGAATCGTTCCTTTATCAGCTCCAGGACTTTCAGTTGCCTCCTCTGGGTTGTTTTTTCTCTGGGTTGTCATTCAGACACGATTGACATCTAATCGACGACAGGGCGCTCACGCTCCCGATTTCCACGATGGGCAGAACAAAATTAAGTTTGAGGCCCCACCGTGCCGTGAGATGGCACGGCTGGTGGACTGTCGTCCTTTCAGTCTGCCTCTTCATCGCCGATTTTTCAGTTGCTGCCGGCCCAAAGCCCGAACCGGGATTGCGTGCGACCTTTCGTTCACTGCGTGATGACAAGCCAGCGGATACCGCCACCACACCGGGCATTGCTCTTTTCGTCGAATCTGGAAAACCGCCCACCCCGTTCCTTCCACCGGGCAAATTCACCGCAACCTGGGAGGGCTTTGTGAATGCCGATCTGCGCAGTGACTTCTTCTTTCAGGCCGAGCTGAATGGCCGCTTGAAACTTGAAATCAACGGTGCGGTTGTGTTGGAAGCCAGTGCGACGGGTGGCGCTTCACCGTTGAGCAAGGCCATCCAGTTGAAAAAGGGCGCCAACGCGCTGAAGGCGACGTTCATCAGCCCGGAGGCAGGGGATGCTTTCGTGCGAGTCGGCTGGACAGAGAAAGGGACCTTTACCAGCCCGATACCCACTTCGGTTCTCAGTTATGGCAGCACCCCCGAACTTGAAAAAGCCACGCAACTCCGGCTGGGCCGCGAGCTGTTTTTAGAACATCGCTGCGTGAAGTGCCACGATGAAAAGCTTACGGAGGGGAGCGTGCCGGAATTGAAAATAGACGCTCCCTCCTTTGAAGGCATAGGCGCGCGTCGAAATTATGAGTGGATGGCGCGTTGGATCTTGCATCCAAAAGCCATCCGACCGAGCGCGCACATGCCCAAAATACTCCGCGGTTCAAAGGCGAAAGACGACGCCGAGGCGATGGCTGCTTACCTGGCGTCGCTGAAATCAGATGTTTCCCTGCTGGACGCAAAACCGGCTGCGGGAGATCGGCAATCCGAGCAGAACGGCGAGCAAAAACCTCTCTTTGAGACGTTGCACTGCGCCGCCTGTCATAATCCACCCGACGCGCAGGAGCTTGACCCGAAGAAAGTCGCGCTGACGCATGTGACCGAAAAATTTCCGCCGGCCAGACTGGCTGAGTATCTTCGCGCCCCCGAAACTCACTACGAATGGACGCGGATGCCGAACTTCAAATTGAGTGCGGCGGAGGCGAAAGAACTGGCGGAGTTTCTTCACGCCCGCGCTGATAAGGCAAAAGATGTCACTGTTCCAACAGAGGCCGCGATTCTTGAGAGAGGCAAGAGACTCGTGCAGACATCCGGCTGCTTGAACTGCCACAATCTCAAACTCGAAAATCAATTCTCCGCGCCGGCCCTGGTCACGCTTTCGGCGAGTAAATGGCAGCAGGGTTGTTTGGCGGCCGAGGCGACGGCGGAATCGAAAACGCCTGAATTTGGATTTTCGTCAATCGAACGCGCGGCGTTGACTGCCTTCGGGAGCACTGACCGGGCATCGCTTTCCCGGCACGTGCCAGTGGAGTTTGTGGAGCGGCAAACCCGCGCGCTCCATTGCACGGAGTGCCATGGCAAGGCGGAGGGCTTCCCACCATTGGAAGGCCTTGGTGGCAAACTAAAGCCGGAGTGGACGGCCAGATTCATTAGCGGCGAAATCTCCTACAAGCCGCGCGCCGAAAAACATCCCAAAGGGGAACCATGGCTCGAGGCTCGCATGCCGGCCTTCAAATCACGCGGCATGCTGCTGGCCTATGGCCTCGCGGCGCAACACGGCTTTCCTCCTCGAACGCGGGTTGAGCCTGAAGTGGATACCTCTGTGGCAGAACTCGGGCAGAGGCTGGTCGGCAAGGAAGGCGGCTTTTCGTGCGTCTCCTGTCATGGCGTTGGTGCGATGGAAGCCCTGGAAGTGTTCGAAAGTGAAGGGATCAATCTCGCTTATTCAGCCGAGCGCCTGTTGCCGGAATACTATCGCCGCTGGATGCGAAGTCCGCTCAGCATCGATCCGCAGACCAAAATGCCGACCTACTTTGAAGAAGACAAAAGCTCGTTGACCGAAGTCCTCGATGGCGATGCGGAAAAACAGATTGACGCGATCTGGCATTATCTTCGCCTCGGCAGCAAGATGCCTGCGCCGCCTTCAGGCCCTGAGTAACGGCTCAATGGCTCCGATGGCCCTGGAGCTTGTTTTTGGTGTTGCATCTGCAAATCCAAAGCGGAATTGTGGTGCCGCAAAACGCGAGTGTGCAAATTGTGAAAACGGCAACGATCCGAACGCGCGGGAAGGCTGGTTTTGTCGCAGCCGTCGTCTTCAGCGTATTTACTTTCCACATGGCCGGCGCTGAAGAATCGGGCCAGGCCAATACCGTGACAACTGCCGAAAGGGGAGCGGGCTGGAAGCTCCTTTTCGATGGCAAAACGACACAAGGGTGGCGCAGTTACAGAAAGAAAACGTTTCCCGACAAGGGTTGGGTGGTGGAGGAGGGCTGCTTAAAAAAGGTGGCCAATGTTCGCGGCGGCGACGTCGTCACCGAAGCGGCTTTTGGCGATTTCGATCTCAGTTGGGAGTGGCGCGTGGCCGTGGGTGGCAACAACGGAGTGAAATATCTCGTCACCGAAGAACGACCGGGCGCACCGGGCCATGAATACCAGATGGTCGATGACAAACGACATCCGGACGCGGCCAAAGGCCTCAGGTGATGAATGCTGGTTCCGCAATATTAAGATTCGCGAGCTGCCGCCAAAGTGAGTGAACGAAGAAGGGGTTGGCTCTGCCTCGAAGGCCACCTTGCAAATGCAGACCTCGGCGTTCGCGGGGCGAGACGGCTGCGTTCCTGTTCAGATAAATAGCGGCTGGAGTCTCTGCCAAAGGAGATTTCCCGTTAGAACGGGCATCCTCGCGCTTAAAGCCGGGACTGCAACTCACCACACCTGCACGGAATCCGCTACGAAGATTTTCTCCAGCAATGCCTCGTAATCAAGCTGGGGCTGCATCAAATGGACGACTTCCACCTCGCAGTCCGGCCGTTCGCGCTGGAGCCTGATGATTTCCGCAGCGAGCGGCTCATCCGCCTGTGTGACGATGTGAAGCAAGCGGCGCATAGCTAGAAGTGAACGACGCTGGAACTTTGCGCGGCCAATTCGGCCAGTTGCTCTTCTGAAATCTCTTCGAAGCGTAATGGAGCGGCGCCAAGTCGAGCCAACAGCGGCGAGCCGCGCTCGACATAAACCGGATGACCTGGTTCGCCAAGCAGGGGCAAATACCGCGTGAAATTTTCCTCGTCCACGAGATCATCCGTCAATTCGCTCAGCGCCAGCACGGCAGCGCTGCGCAGGTAAACGAGGACCTCCACCTTCTTCCACACGCCGATCCCGGCTGCGATTCGAATGGCCTCGGCGGGCCGATGACTGGTCAGAGGATCACTTGTGATGATGAAGAGCAGGCGTGGCTTCATTTTTGAATCCTGGCTCCAAAGCGAAGTCGCCATCAACTGAAACAGAGGAAGCGATCGGTGCCAGCAACCAGATCACTAACCACGGTAAGCCCGGCGAATGTGGCTAAATCGCCCAGCGGAAGCTGACGCCGGTGTGCGCCGTAAGCACAGGCGAAAAGATTTGCGCCCCTGGTCTTGAGACCTTGCAGTTGCGCGTCGGCCAAACCCGAAACGGCCTCGTCAATGCAGTATAGGTAAACGGCCACGCCCCGACTGAGCGCCGTTTCGGCCAGGCGAATCCCATGCCGGAAGTTGGGATGGTCGGGCCGGGCGGCGATCAGGAGACCCAGTTTCTTGCCCTGCAGCGACATGGCAGGAGGCTAGGGAAAGGGATCGTGCGTGTCAAACGACGGGAATCCAGGCGCCCTGGAATCGGCGCCGTCCCGCGCTCACGTTCAACCGCGGGCGTTGCCTTCGGGCTTCAGAACGCGCCGCACCGTCTCCAGAAGAGTAGCGGGCTGATACGGCTTGCCCAGGAAGCGCTCGACCTTGACCGGCGCGTCCAAAATGATTTCCGCTCCGGCCGTTCCACTGACCAGCATCGTTTTGAGTGGCGGGTGGGCCTGCTTGCATTTCTCGATCAGTTCGAGGCCGTGCATCTTGCCCATGGCATAATCGCTGATGAGCAGGTCGGGTTTGGTCTTCTCCCGCAAGAAACTTTTCAGCGCTTCTTCAGGATCATGAAACTTCTTGATGGAATAGCCGCCGGCCTGCAACGACGCCTCGGCCAGATCCAGCAGCAACACTTCGTCATCGACAACGTAAATCAATGGTTTTCTCTTGCGCCCGGGCTGGGACTTGGCTTTTGTTGGCTCGCTCATGCTTTCGGAGTCGCTGGCGAAGAAAGTAAACACCCAGACTAACCCTCTTGGCAAGCGAAGTTTGCGCAGCGAACGGGCATTAAAGCCTGATCTTGCATGGGGTTATCAACCCATAGCCGAGCGCGTTTTATTTCGTTGCGCTGCCTCGGCCCTTCCCGGTAATCTCGCTGCAACTTCGGTCCTTCAAAGGCGGTTCCAGACGCCAAGAACTGTATGAGATCAAGCAACTCAAAGAAAATTAGCAAGCGAACGGGCAGGATTTCCAAAGCCACACCGGGCAAATCAACTCCGAAAATCCCTTCGATTCTCCTGGAAGGTGACGCCCCCTCACCACCCGCCTTGAGCGGTCCGGGGCAACGTTATGCGTTAGGCACGTCGGGCCCGGCTGAAGAGTGGGAAAGCGCCGAGACCACCGAGTTGCCGGAGGCGTACGGCACCCAGAAGCTTCTCCTGACCGCGCGTGATCCACACTGGCTCTACGCGCATTGGGACCTGACGCGCGACCAACTCAAGCACTACAACGGGCTTTCCTCGGATGGGCATCTTGTTTTGCGGGTCTACAAAGACGAGGTCGCTGGCCGGCCCGTCACTGAAGTTCATGTCCATCCCGAATCGCACAACTGGTTTGTCCATGTGGGGCTTGGCGGAACAAAGTTCGTGGCGGAGTTGGGCTACTATCAACGCCGCAACGGCCAATGGCTTTCTATCAGCACTTCCATGCCGGCCCTCACTCCACGAGATACGGTTTCCGACGACTTTTCCATCTGGTTCGAGACGTTGCCGGCGGATTTGCAACTCGAACATCTGGTACGGCTGGTGAGGACCGCAGTGGCTGAAGATGTCCCATTGATGGAGGCCATTCAACAACTGCGCAGCTCGGGTTTCAAGGGGTTGCCCAGCCCACGAGCCATTTCGGCTGGCCGCTGGACGCCGGAACAGGAACGTGCCCTGGCTGAACTGGTGCGAATCGACGCCGTGCGCCGCATCTGGATGGGTTCGCTGGAAATCACCGAGCTTATCCGGCGCCAGCTTCAAGCGGAGTTGTTCTCCGCTGCCGCTGCGCAGTTTTCCATTCCTGGCTCATGGAGCGCCGCCGTCTCCAGCTTCTCCAGTCCTTATGGCGGAGAACAACAAAAGGGCTTTTGGTTCAATGTGAATGCCGAACTGATCATTTACGGCGCTACCGAGCCCAATGCGGAGGTGACCATCGGCGGACGAGTCATCAAGCTGCGTCCTGATGGCACGTTCAGCTACCGTTTTGCGTTGCCGGATGGGAGGTATCACCTGCCAGCGATTGCCACCTCTGCGGATCGCACGGACAGCCGCAGCGCCGACCTCAAATTTGGCCGTGCGACCGAGTACCGAGGTGATGTCGGAAAACATCCGCAGGATCCAAAACTGAAACCGCCCCTGGTCGAGCATGTCGCCTGACGCGCGGAATGCCGACGACTGATTCAATCCGCCTGCCACCTGCGGCGCCCATGGTTGAAAGGTTGAAGCAACTCGGCGGCGATTAAGACGCGATGCAAGGTTACCTGGCTCTGGTCCTTCACGCTCACCTACCGTTTGTCCGCCATCCGGAGCACGAGCATTTCCTGGAGGAGAACTGGCTTTACGAAGCCATCACCGAAACCTACCTCCCGCTGATTCAGATCATGGACGGTTGGTTGCGTGATGGCATGGAGACGCGGCTGACCCTTACTCTGACGCCTACGGTTTGCGCGATGCTTTTGGACCCTTTGCTCCAGGATCGCTATGTCCGGCACCTGGAGGCGTTGATCGAACTTTCGGAGCGGGAGATTCATCGCACCTATTGGGACAAAACTTTCCAGCCGTTGGCCTGGATGTATCACCACCGTTTCCAGTCACTGCGCCAAACGTATTTCAGTTACGGCCGCAATGTCGTTGGCGCCTTCCGCAAATTCCAGGAGGCCGGCAAACTGGAAATCATCACTTGCGCGGCCACACACGCGGTGTTGCCGTTGCTCGCGCATCATCCGCCGTCCATTCGCGGCCAGATTCTCGTGGCCCGCGACCATTACCGCAGTTGCTTTGGCTGCAATCCAAATGGCATCTGGCTGCCGGAATGCGCCTACATCGATGGCGTGGAAAATGTGCTCCAGGAGGCCGGCATCCGCTGGTTCATCACCGACACGCATGGGATTCTTCACGCGCAGCCGCGTCCACGCTACAGCGTGTTTGCGCCGCTCTTTACTCCCAACGGCATTGCCGCGTTTGGTCGCGACCTCGATTCCGCCAAGCAAGTCTGGAGCAAGCATGAAGGCTATCCCGGCGATTGGCGTTACCGCGACTTCTACCGCGACATCGGCTTTGACCTTGATTTCGACTACGTCAAACCCTACATGCCCGTGCCGGGCTCTCGCAGTTTCACTGGCATCAAATATCACTCCATCACCGGGCGCGGTGGAGAGAAAAAAATCTACGATCGCTCTGCGGCGTTGAACGTGGCGGCCGAACACGCCGGGCATTTCCTGGATGCCCGCATCAAACAAATCCAGCATCTGGCCGGCATCATGGATCGTCCGCCATTAATTGTGTCCCCTTACGATGCCGAGCTGTTCGGCCATTGGTGGTATGAAGGCCCGGAGTTCCTGGATTATTTTGTCCGCAAAACCATTTACGACCAGCAAGTGATCGAGTTGACGACGCCATGGGAGTACCTGCGGAGAAATCCAACGCAGCAAGTGGCCAAACCAGGCGCCTCAAGCTGGGGCGAGGAGGGCTACTGGAAAGTCTGGCTCAACGAAACCAACCAGTGGATTTATCCGCATCTGGATATCGCCCAGGAACGAATGACCAAGCTGGCGCGGCGCTTTCCCAAGGCCAGCGGTCTCACCGAACGCGCGCTGAAGCAGGCTGCGCGGGAACTGCTCCTTGCTCAGGCCAGCGACTGGCCTTTCATCCTCCGCACGGGCACCAGCCCGGACTACGCCCGCAAGCGCGTGAAGGATCACTTGCTTCGATTTATTGCGCTGCACGAACAACTGACCACAACACGAGTGGATGCCGAGTGGCTGAGCAGAATTGAGGCAATGGACAACCTGTTCCCGGATGTGAATTACCATTATTGGGCCGGGAAATCCTGATTTTGATGGCCTGATTGGCTCTCATTTTGCTAAGAAAGGATTCGCTGGGCGGCAGCACGTTTCTTCAGCGGGGTTCTCCAACCCCCACCTCCTTGGCGTCTGCTGCCCGGCATTTTGATTGGAGCGCGGCCATCCTGGCCGCACGTCGGTACCCATCTATCGCTGCAATGCCGGGCAAGGGCAATTTGCCTCATCCTTTGCCCAATGCCCTTAGCAGGCATGGCACAGCACCAAGGCTCAGATACATGAACAACGTCCACGCGCCGGAGAAGTGTTCAAAGAGTTTCGCGCGCTCCGTCACTGGCACCTTGAGAAATCGGCCGGCGACTAAAATCGCGGCGGCCAACGAAATGGTCAGGAGCCCGACAACTGGAACGACGAAATGGATTGAGCGCGCCGCCTGCCAGGCACACAGCGCCGTGCAGGCCAGGGCGATCAGCCATGCCGCCACTGCCGTCCTTCGACCCCACAGCGCCGTGTAAGTCTGCACGCCCGTTTCCTCATCTGCCGGCGCGCGGAGTTTGCGGCCGATCTCGATAACAATGCCGTTGAAAAAGCTGACCACGAGGAACCAGAACAGCCCAGGCGGCGGCTTCGACAAACCCGCTGCCATCCAGTCGCACGCGGTGGCATAGAAGTCGACCAGCGGCATGATGAGCATATGCGTCCACATGTAAGTGAAGGGCCGGGCTTTAATCCAATCGCGAACAAAAAACTCTTTGCTCATGAGCGCGAGGTAAAGCCACACAACCAGGAGCAGTCCAGCCAGGTTCAGCCGCCTTAACCAGAGAGCCAGACCCAACTGCAGCAATCCTCCCATGATGAAAACGGCTCCAAGTTCCCGCAGTGTGACCAGTCCCCGAGGCACCGCGCGATAGGGCCGGTATCGGGAATCCTCCTCAAAATCTTTGAACTCGTCCGCGATGCGCAGTTGCAGAAAGAACATTAATGAAGTGACAAAAGCGACCACCAGAGATGCCGGGCGAGGAAACCCGTGTCCACCTCGCAACAGGAACGAAAAGCTGACCGCAGAAAAGCTGAACGCGAGAATCAATGGTCCGTGACCCAGAACAGGAAATCGCTCCTTCTGATAGACCCACCAGCGGTTTGCGGGCTTGCTTTCGGCGTGCCGCGTTCCAGGTTCTGCGCTCAAGGTTCGAAAGGGAACAAAGCCCGTCCTCTATTCTCTATCCTCCATCGGCTTTCGCTTTCCCCGCGCCAGGCGCTGATGTGCGCGCGTGAATTCGCCTGCACTTAAGGCGCCGATGATTGACAGCTCGCCCGCCAGAACCGTCGCACCGCAGACTTCCGCAAAGGCCCGCGCCTTGTTTGAGCCGCCCAGGCCTAAAATATCCAGGCAGGCTTTTTGACTCGGTAACCCGGTGCCACCGCCGACAGTGCCCACCATGATGCTCGGCAGCGTCACGGCGGCGTAGAGCGCGCCGTCACCTGCCAGTTCGAAGCGCGTCAGTCCCACCGCTGATTCCGCCACGCAGGCGACATCCTGTCCGCAGGCGATATAGATGGCCGCCAGCCCGTTGGCATAATCACCCTGCACACCCATGGTGCCACTCAAGACGCCGCCCATGGCGGACACTCGCCAGTAATTCACCATTTGTTCGGGCGTCGTGTGCAAACGTTTTTTGATCAGCTCCGCCGAAAGTGTGGCCTCTGCGGTCACGCGCTTCCCCCGCACCAGCAGATAGGAATAGGCGCTGGCCTTTTTGTCGCCCGACATGTTCCCTTCTACAAAATGATACTGCGGTTGCACGGGCGAATGCTCGCGGATGTATTGGCAAATGGCATCCGTCGCAATGGTGACCATGTTTTGGCCGGAAGCATCGCCGGTGACAAACGCAAAATTAAAATAGACATGGTTCCCTTCGACCGTGATCCGCCAGTCAGTCAATTTTCCGTGATGCGTGGTCGCTTCAGCCGCTGCCACAAATTGATCCTGTTGCGTGATGGCCCAAGCGATGAAGCTGCCCGCTTCCTGCAGATTTCGAAACACGAATGCAGGCGCGCGGCTCAAACCCTCACTTAACAACACGGCGGTGCAGCCGCCAGCCTCACTCAGCAATTGCGCGCCGCGACTGTAGGAAGCGACCAGCGCGGCTTCCGTCGTGGCCATGGGCACGTAATAGTCGCCTTGCGCGAAAAGACCGTTCACGCGCAGAGGGCCGGCCAAACCCACCGGCACTTTGACCGTGCCAATGAAGTTTTCGATGTTGCGCTGGTAGGATGGCATTTGCGCAGCGGTTTGGGGATCGAGCAGAGCCTGGCGGCCTTCGGGATGTTCCTTTAACAAGCGCCAGCGACGATCCAGAGCGTCCGGGGAGATCAGAGCGCCACCGGGAATTCGTGGCGCGGGCGGCCCATGCTTTGGCGCCAGACGCCGGGCCAATTCCTCCTGCGTATGCTCTTGCAGGAGCCGGCCAAGATAGTCACGCGCGTGGCGATGGTCGATAGACATGACTCAATCGAAGTCTGAACAACTCATGAAGTGGGATAGTAACAGTGGACCCCGCCGGTTGCACTGCTCATTGTGCAGCGCGTGGCTGCGGCAGGACACCGACGCCAGTAGTCACCTCGCGCGTCGATGGCCGGCGCGGGCGTTTCCACAGAGGCAGAGCGTGGCGCCTCGATTTCTGCTCGCTTGTTTCGCCGCACAAGAAAGTTTTAGTTTCTTTTGGCAGGGAGACAAGTGTTCAATGACTTCTCCAAAACTCGCCAAGTGAACGGCGATGTGGCAGAATGCAGCCAGGTTTATGCTGCGCTGGTTTGAACATCGTCAGGTTTACATCCCCTCCGCTCTGCTGGAGGCAAGTGGAGCGGACTTGCGCCGGCCATTCGAGGACGTTTACTTTGAGACCCACGATTCCGTTCGCTTGAATGGCTGGTTCTTCCCGGCGGATCAGAATTCATCCCGGTCTCATCTGGTTATTCTTCTCCTCCATGGCAACGCCGGCAATATCTGTCATCGTCTGGATTACTGCCGAATCTGGCTGGAGCTGGGAGTCAACGTGTTCGTTTTCGATTATCGCGGCTACGGACTGAGCCAGGGCCGGCCCGGCGAAGAGGGCACCTACCTTGATGCGCAGGCGGCTTATCAGTGGTTGCGGCAAAAGGGATTTCCGCCTTCGAATGTCATCGCTCTGGGCAAATCGCTGGGGGGTGGCATTGCCTCGGAGCTCGCGCTCCGCGAAGCACTTGGCGGACTAATCTTGCAAAGCACCTTTACCAGCATCGCGGATTTAGGCGCCGAACTGTTTCCGTGGTTGCCTGTCCGGTGGATGAACAGCATCAAGTACGACACACGCGTCAAACTGCCGCAGATTAAGATCCCGCTGCTGGTGGCGCACAGCCGGGACGATGAGGTGATTGGCTTTCATCACGGTGAAAGGAACTTCGCGGTTGCCAATGAGCCCAAGATGTTTCTGGAGATTCTGGGAAACCACACAGGAACACTGGAGGCCGGTGGCGCGCGCTACCTTGCGGGCTTGGAAAAGTTTTTCGCTCGCTTTTTTCCATCACGGAGCGAAGTGCTGAATCGATGAGCTGAACGTTGCAGGTTAGGGTTAATCTGCTTCGAGAGCGGCCAATTTGCTGGCGGCCGTTTCCCACTCTGCCGTGGCGGTCGCCAATCGTTCCATGACGCTCGAAAGCTCGCGATTGATTTCCAGGGCGCGGCCCGACTGTTGATAGGATTCAGGATTCTCCAATGCCGCGGTCAACTCAGCCTGCTGCGTCTCCAGTTGGTGGATTTCCTCTTCCAGGCGTTGGACGATTCCTTTTTGGTCCCGACGTTCACGAGAGCGGGCCTGGCGTTGCTCGGCTGCGAGACGCTTTTGTTCGCGCGCCTTGACGCTGGGGCGTTCGGCCAGATTCTGTTGGGTTTCCATTAGCCTGGTTCCGGCGGTCAATGCGGCGCGCGCGGATTCGGCGGCCGTCTTGTCCACATAATACTGGTAGTCGCCCTTGTAGTGCGTCAATCGCCCGGCATTGATGTGAATCACGTGGTTGGCCAACTCGCGAATGAAATAGACATCGTGGCTGATGAAGATGAGCGTGCCTTCGAATTGATCCAGGGCGAAGAGCAGCGCGTCAATGCTTGGGATGTCGAGATGCGTTGTCGGCTCGTCCATGAGCAGGAGGTTGGGCGGATCGAGCAGGAGTTTCACCAATGCCAGGCGGCTTTTCTCGCCACCGCTGAGCACGCTCACCTTTTTGAAAACGTCATCGCCACGAAAGAGAAAACAACCGAGAACAGTCCGGACAAACTGCTCGGTGACGCGCTGCGGCGTGTCGAGCGCTTCTTCGAGCGCCGTCTGTTCGGGCCGCAGCATCTCCACACGATACTGCGAATAGTAACCGGCTTTGACATTATGTCCGAGTTCGCGCGCGCCTGACTGGACTGGCAACACCTCGGCCAGAAGTTTCAGCAGCGTGGATTTGCCGGCGCCATTTGGCCCCACCAGAACGATCCGTTGCCCGCGCTCCGCCCGAAAGTTCATGCCGTCGTAAACCGCATTTTCGCCGTAAGCATGACGGATGTCTTCCAACGTGATTACTTTCAATCCGCTCCGCTGCGGCTGCGGAAATTGGAAATGGATTTGCCGATCATCGTTGGCCGGCGCTTCGATTTTCACCATCCGATCGATTTGCTTGAGTTTGCTTTGGGCCTGTGAGGCCTTGGTGTTCTTGGCCCGGAAGCGCTCCACGAAGCGCATCAGGTGGGCAATCTCGCGCTGTTGATTTTTGTAAGCGGCCAAAAGCTGCTCCTCCTGCGCTTCCCGCTGCACGAGGTAGTCTTCATAGTTGCCGCGATAACGGATCAATCGGCTCTGCCTTATCTCCACGACGCAGCCGACGAGTTGGTTGAGGAACTCGCGATCGTGGGAGATGAGCAGAATCGCGCCTGGATAACTCTTCAGGTATTCCTGAAACCAAAGCAACGCCTCCAAATCGAGGTGATTGGTGGGCTCGTCCAGCATCAACAAGTCCGGTTCCTGCACGAGCAAGCGCCCCAGGTGCGCTCGCATGACCCAGCCACCGCTCATCTCTTTGGCTGGGCGCTGGAAATCCGATTCCCGAAAGCTCAGGCCGGCGAGGATTTTCTTGGCTCTGGATTCGAGCAGGTAACCACCCAAGTCCTCATAGCGCGTATGGACGTCTTCATGATGGTTGATGTCGCCCGGATGGTCGGATTCCCAGGCTTTGATCTGCTTTTGGAGCCGGACGATCTCGGGCGAAATGGCCGTGGCCAATTCCAACACCGTTTCGTCACCGACAGGAGCGCTTTCTTGGGGCAAATAACCCGTGGTGACATTTCGTTCCAAAATGATTTTGCCTTCGTCCGGCGACTCCGTTCCCAAAATAAGGGAAAAAAGCGTGGACTTCCCGGAGCCGTTCGGACCTACCAGGCCGATGCGGTCGTCGTGGCCAACCTGCAGCGAAACGTCGGCGAACAATATACGTCCGCCGAATGCCTTGCTCACTCCGGAAATCGAAAGCATAAGAAACAAACGATTCTGGCTGAGGCACCTTGTGTCGGGCAAGTTCTTTGAGCGCAGTGCGTCGCTCTTAGCAGGTGTGCCCAGGTGTGCCCTTTTTGACTTGCGCGCCAGATGGCGCTGACTAAGGTCGTGACCCTCGATACGGGTTGGCCTTTTGCTTCCCTCACGAAAAAACTCCTTGCGCGCCCAGTTGAGATTTAGAATTATTCCAAGTATTGATTCTTTTGGAACCACGACTAGGTTGAATAGGCAGTGAAAACTACAAGCCATAAGGATGAGCGGTTGAATGAACGGCTGGCAGCGCGAGGCTTTAGACCGACGGTCCAGCGCGAGCACGTTTACAGCGTTTTGCTCCGGGAGCGCGATCACCCGACCGCCGAGCAGGTCTTCATGCGGGCCAAAAAGAGTATGGCCGATATTTCCATGGCGACGGTCTATAACTGTCTGGACACGCTGGTGAAGAGCGGGTTGGTGCGGGAGGTGAATCTGGATCGGTCGGCCATGCGTTACTGCCCGAACATGCAGGACCATTGCCACTTTTATTGCGATGAATGCGGCGCTGTTTACGACATCGATTTTACACCCGACACGCGCCAATTGGATTTTGAGATGCCCAAAGGTTTTAAGGCCACGGGCTACGAGGTTTCAATTCACGGAGCGTGTCCGAAATGCGGGACTAAAAGGAAACAAACTTTAACGATTTAACGGACCATGAGCACAGCGACGGAGACGATCGAAGGTTTTGTTAAGCAGGAATACAAATACGGCTTCTACACGGATGTCGAAGCGGATACAGCCCCGCCGGGACTGAACGAGGACGTCATCCGTCTGATTTCGCACAAGAAGAACGAGCCGGAGTTTTTGCTGGAATGGCGACTGAAGGCCTTTCGGCATTGGCAGACCATGCAGGAGCCGATCTGGCCCAAGGTGAAACATCCGCCCATTGATTATCAGAAAATCAGTTATTACTCCGCTCCAAGAAAGAAAGGGGATGGGCCAAAAAGTCTGGATGACGTCGATCCAAAGTTGCTGGAGACCTATGAGAAGCTTGGGATTCCCCTGCGGGAACGGGAGCGGCTTGCGGGCGTGGCGGTGGATGCCATATTCGACAGCGTATCCGTTGGCACCACCTTCAAAGAGAAGCTGGCCGAAAAAGGGGTTATCTTCTGTTCGTTCACGGAAGCGGTGCAGGAGCATCCCGAACTTGTGAAGAAGTATTTGGGCATGGTCGTTCCCTACACGGACAACTTTTATGCGGCCCTCAATTCCGCCGTCTTCAGCGATGGTTCGTTCTGCTATATCCCCAAGGGCGTGCGCTGTCCGATGGAGCTGTCCACGTACTTCCGCATCAACGCGGCCAACACAGGGCAATTCGAGCGGACGCTCATTATTGCGGAGGAGGGTTCGCATGTCAGTTATCTCGAAGGTTGCACCGCGCCGATGCGCGACGAAAACCAGCTTCACGCGGCGGTGGTCGAGTTGATTGCGCTCGACAACGCCGAGATCAAATACTCGACGGTTCAGAACTGGTATCCAGGCGATGAACAGGGGCGAGGCGGCATTTACAACTTCGTCACCAAGCGCGGCTTGTGCAAGGGGCACAGCTCAAAGATTTCGTGGACGCAAGTGGAGACCGGCTCGGCCATCACCTGGAAATATCCAAGCTGCATTTTGCTCGGCAACAATTCAGTTGGGGAATTCTATTCCGTGGCGCTGACAAACCACTACCAGCAAGCTGACACCGGCACCAAAATGGTGCACGTCGGGAAAAATACACGCAGCACCATCGTGTCGAAAGGCATCGCTGCCGGCCATGGCCAGAACAGCTACCGCGGTCTGGTAAAAGTCCAGAAGAGCGCGGTCAATGCCCGGAATTTTTCGCAGTGCGACTCGTTGCTGATTGGGAACCGATGCGGCGCGCATACGTTTCCCTACATCGAAGTGAAGAACACTTCCTCTATCGTGGAGCATGAGGCCACCACGTCGAAGATTGGCGAGGATCAGATTTTTTACTGCAACCAGCGCGGCCTTGCCACGCAGGACGCCGTGAACATGATCGTGAATGGTTTTTGCAAAGAGGTCTTCAAGGAACTGCCCATGGAGTTTGCAGTCGAAGCGCAGAAACTCCTGGGCGTAAGCCTGGAGGGCAGTGTTGGATGAGACGTTGACAACGTGATGCGCGGGCCGCTTACGCTGCGGCTGCGGGAAGGCGGCCCGTCCGATCACAGAGTGGAATTTTGAACGATGATTAAGCAACCGATACTCGAAATTAAGAACCTGCATGCCGGTGTTGAAGGGCGGGAAATCCTCAAGGGCGTGGACCTGGCCATTCATCCGGGCGAACTCCATGCCATTATGGGACCCAACGGCAGCGGCAAGAGCACGCTGGCCGCAATCCTCGCGGGCAAGGAAGGTTACGAGTTGACTGCAGGCGAGGTCCTCTATGAGGGCAGGAATCTCCTGGAGATGGACCCTGAAGAGCGCGCTCGAAATGGCGTTTTTCTGGCCTTCCAATATCCGGTTGAGATTCCCGGTGTGAACACCACCTACTTCATGAAAGCCGCGCTCAACGAAATCCGTAAGCACAAAGGCGAGCCGGAACTGGATGCCATTGAGTTTCTCGCTCTCGTGAAAGAGAAGATGAACGTCCTGCATCTGCCAGAGGACTTTTTGAAGCGCTCGGTCAACGACGGTTTTTCCGGCGGCGAAAAGAAACGCAACGAGATTTTCCAAATGGCGGTGCTCGAACCGAAGCTCGCTATTCTCGATGAAACCGATTCGGGTCTCGACATCGACGCCTTGAAAGTCGTCTCCGCGGGGGTGAATAAACTTCGCCGCCCCGACCATGCCCAACTCGTCATCACGCACTACCAGCGGCTGCTGAACTACATCGTCCCCGACTTCGTGCATGTGCTGTACGATGGTCGCATTGTCCGTTCCGGCGGAAAAGAACTGGCGTTGGAGCTCGAAAGCAAAGGTTATGACTTTCTCGTCAAGGAGGAAGCCGTCCCCGCTTGAGGAAGGAAACATGGTCCAGACCATCGCGAATCACACCATGAAAGAGACCGATCCGTATCTGGCGGAGTTCGAGCGCTTCGAACAGGAGGGCGGGCAGAAGCAACCTTCGTGGATCTATCCCATTCGCAAAGCGGGGATTTCGCGCTTTGCCGCACTGGGCTTTCCCACGCTCAAACACGAGGATTGGCGGTTCACCAACGTCTCGCCTATTGCCAGACTGCCGTTCAAGCCGGTCTTCGACGACGCGTGGGATGGTCCCAGCGTCAAAGGGCTCGACCGCTTCAACTTCACGGGCATCCAAAGCAGCAGGCTGGTATTCGTGAACGGGCATTTCTCAAAGGAACTCTCTTCAGTTCGGCCGCTGAAGGATGGCATTATGGTGGGAAGTCTGGCGGCGGCTTTGAACGGGCCTTCTCCTGACATTCAAAAGCATCTGGCCCACTACGCCCGCGCCGACAAGAATGCCTTCACCGCGCTGAATAATGCTTTCTTTACCGATGGAGCATTCATTCATGTGCCGGCAGGCAAAGCGATTGAGGAACCGGTGCATCTTCTGTTCCTCTCCACCTCCGCCGAACCTGGCTCCACCGCGCATCCGCGCAATTTGATCATCGCCGGCGCAAACTCCAAACTGACCCTCATCGAAAGCTACGCCAGTATCGTGGATGCCCCTTATTTCACGAACGCAGTCAGCGAGTTCGTGGTTGGGGATAATGCGGTACTCGAGCATTGCAAATTTCAGGACGAAAGCCCGAGGGCCTTCCATATGGCTGCAATCCAGATGCACCTGGGATCGAACTGCAATTTTATCTCTCATTCCGTCGCCACAGGAGCAATGCTGTCACGGAACAATATCAATACCGTCCTCGCGGGCGAGGGTATCGAGTGTATTTTGAACGGCCTGTATTTGACCCGGGACGACCAGCTCGCCGATCACCACATGATCGTCGAGCACACCCGGCCCTATTGTAACAGCCACGAGTATTACAATGGCATTTTGGACGATCGGTCCAAAGGCGTCTTCCATGGCCGTATCCTCGTGCAACAGGAGGCGCAGAAGACCGACGCCAAGCAGACGAATAAAAACCTGCTGCTGTCGGACAACGCCACCATCGACACCAAGCCGCAACTGGAGATTTACGCCGATGACGTCAAGTGCACGCATGGCGCGACCGTGGGACAGTTGGATGAGGATTCGATTTTCTATCTTCGCGCGCGCGGCATCGGTGTTGAAACGGCCCGGCGCATGTTGATTCACGCCTTCGCCGGCGAGATCATCGACCGTATCCGCTGCGAGCCGGTGCGAGAGGAACTCGATAAAGTCATTTGGGACCGCCTGGAGCAGAATCCGCACGTGGCAGAGACGAAATGATTGGCCTCCATGTTTGACGACCTCACCGATCTCTATCAGCAGGTCATTCTCGACCACAGCAGGAGTCCGCGCAATTTCCGCAAGCTCGAAGGCGCCAACCGGACAGCGCAGGGCAACAATCCGCTCTGTGGCGACAACTACACGATTTACGCGGTCATGGATGGCGACGTGATCAAGGACATCAGTTTTCAGGGTTCTGGCTGCGCGATTTCGAAAGCGTCGGCATCGCTGCTCACCGAAGCGTTGAAGGGCAAAACCCAGGCCGAAGTAAAGGCGCTGTTCGACAAGGTCCATGACATGGTCACAACCGGCAAAAGCGGCAATGGCATCGGCAAGCTGACGGTCTTCGCCGGCGTGCACAAATTTCCCGCGCGCGTCAAATGCGCCATTCTGCCCTGGCACGCCGTGGTGGCCGCAACCGAAGGCAAACAAGAGCCGGTAACCACCGAGACGGAGGACATGTAATATGCAAGCGAACGAGCCCGTTGCTCTGACACGTGACGTTGAGGCAGCCGTCATTCCCGTCGGCACCAAGGTGACTCTGCAGAAAGGAGAACAGGCATACATCGCCCAGTCCTTGGGCGGCAGCTACACCGTCGTCGTCAACGGCAACATGTTCCGCCTTGAGGGCAAGGACGCCGACGCGCTCGGCCTGACACCGGCCGCCTCCCCTGCTGAGACCGCCGCCGCGACCGGTCAACCTGCCACGCCCGAGCAACTGGAGAAGCAAATGTGGGACGCGATGCGCACGTGTTACGATCCGGAAATCCCGGTCAACATCGTGGACCTCGGACTCATTTACGACTGCAAACTCACGCCCATGGGAGAAGGCAATCACCGCGCCGATATCAAGATGACCTTGACCGCGCCTGGCTGCGGCATGGGCCCGATGCTGGCGCAGGATGTTCAAAACAAATTGCTGTCCATTGAGGGCATCGATGAAGCCAATGTCGAACTGGTGTGGGATCCGCCTTGGAACCAGGGCATGTTGACCGAGGCGGCCAGATTGCAGCTTGGATTGTATTGAATCATCCCCGTCCCATCTTGCCAACCGGAAGATCATGCATATGGCAGGAAACAATTTTCCACCGTTCAACTTATCGCGGTTGCTCGAGACGGTCTTCGCTCCGAAGCCCGGAGAACGCATCGCCATTTTGATCGATCTGCCCGATCCGCATCAGATTAAGAACTTCATCTTTCTCAAGGACGCCGGACTCAGTATCCAGCGCTACGCCCACGACGTTTTCTACCAGGGGCTGATGAACGGCGTGCTTGAAGAGTTGGGCTTGAAGGGCGGAGAGATTTTCGCCTATCGGATTACCGGCGGCAGCAATCTCGATTTGCCCGATCTCGCGGTTGATCCCGCCGGCCGCGAACTGAGCCTGGAGAAAGACGTCTATCCTGAGTACGACATCATTCTCTGCATCTCGACTTATTCGGCGACCGCTCCGCTGACAGCCTTTGCCAAACGGTTCGGTTTTCGTGGAGCGACCTTGCACGGCCTCAATGAAACGATTCTGAGAACCGGCCTGGCCGTGGATTACAACGAGGTCAGCCGCAACGCGGAAAAGCTTAGGCTTGGCCTTACGCGTGCGGACTATTTTGAGATCGATTTCGACGTCCTGGGCCGCAAGTGCGGTCTCAGGCTGCTTTGCAACGGTCAGGATGCGCAAAAAAGTCACGGTCTTTGCCGTGGCGAAAAACCCGACGTCGCCAATCTGCCGGCGGGCGAGGTCTATTTCGTGCCGCAGGGCGCGGAGGGAACGTTTCCATTGCGCTATGACGATGGGACGATTGGCCTGATGGAGGTCAGCGGCGGACGCGTGCGCAAAGCAGCGTTGCTTGCGGGCAGACAAAGTGTCATTGACGCGCACAATGAAAAGCTGCAGTCCGATCCAGTGACGGGCGAGTTGGGTGAACTCGGTTTTGGCACTCAGGAGTTACCGCCGGCTGGCCGTGACATCCAGGACGAAAAGATTCTGGGAACGTTGCATGTGGCCACGGGGCGGAGCGATCATCTTGGCGGCCATCTCACACCGGACAAATTTGCCGATGCCAGGAATGCCACCCACGACGACATTTTGTTTTCGCCGACCAAGACGCCGGAAATCGACGTGCCGCAAGTGCGCATGTATCGCGGCGGCCAGATGGAGGTTGTGGTCGAGCATTACAAGCCTGCGCCTTACCTGCGCCAATGGCTCGCGGCAACGTAGCCAGGGGCAAGTCCATGGAGATTGCGTGTGCGGAAGTGCGAAGCTGCTCCGCGCACCTTCGCCGTCGTCGGAACAAAAAGCGATGACCAGCCATTTTTACGAGAGCGACCGGGCGGTTTCGGAGTATCTCCTCTTTCATTACGGCTCGGCGGAGCAAGTCCTGCCGTATGATTTCGGGCCCTCGACCGCGCTCCATTTCGCCGTCCGCTGCGTAACCGAGTGTTTGGATATTCACCGTCTGCCAGCCAGGGCGCGCGCGTTGGACCTGGGTTGTGCTGTGGGTCGTTCGAGCTTCGAACTGGCGCGCCATTGCGCTCAGGTGATAGGCATCGATTATTCAGAACGCCTTATCGCCGCTGCGTGTCATTTGCAGCGACAGGCTTCTCTCGATTTCACTTACGCCGAGGAAGGCAATCTCCTCATCTCCGCCACCGTGCATGTGCCGTCAGATGCGGATCGACAGCGAGTCAGATTTGAACATGGCGATGCCGAGGACTTGCGGCCAGGCATTGGCGCCTTCGATGTTGTGCTGATGGCCAACCTGATCGATCGTTTGAGCCAACCGCGACGCTGTCTGGAAAGGCTGCCGGAGTTGGTCAGGCGCGATGGCCAGCTCATCATCACGTCGCCCTATACCTGGCTGACCGAATACACACCGAAGGAAAACTGGCTGGGCGGATTCGAGCGCGACGGCAAACGGGTCAAGACGCTGGACACGCTCCAGGAGATTCTGTCTCCAAATTTTGATTTCTCATTTTGCAAGAACCTCCCGTTCCTGATTCGTGAACACGCCCGGAAATTTCAATGGACCGTGGCTGAAGCGACTGTCTGGTTCAGGAAATAGTGCTTCTGCGTACAACCTTGAATCGAATTTGCCACGAAGACGCGGAGGCCAAAGAGGCCAATAACAGCCTGAAAAGAGCTGGCAACATAGTGATCGCGTTGCCGCTTGAAATCGGCTGGCTCGTGGCCCTGTGGCGATTTCAAAAAACACCTGTGTAATTCTCTCATTTCTGTCAAAACGCTCCCGTGAGATTTCCGATCATGCATGCGGCACTGGCGCTAGTCCCCGCGTCGGTCTTTTTGATGACCGGTTGCTCCTCCAAACCTTCAGACCGATTGCTGGTCGGCATGGAGCTGGCCTATCCGCCGTTTGAGATGACCGATGAACGGGGACGTCCGATGGGCGTGAGCGTTGATCTGGCCAAAGCGCTGGGTCAACACCTTGGCCAAGAAGTCGAAATTCAAAATCTTCCGTTCGACGGCCTCATTCCCGCGTTGAAGACCGGCAAGATTCATTTGATCATCTCCTCGATGACGGCCACGGCGGAGCGCGCTCAGTCGGTTGATTTTTCCGAGCCATACTTGAAGACCGGACTTTGCCTGCTGGTGGGGAGGAATTCCGGGATTCAGTCGATTCAAGACGTGGAGCAGCCGGGCAAGGTTGTGGCGGTGAAGAAAGGAACCACCGGTCATACCTATGCGGCGCAGAAGATCAAAAACGCGAAGGTCCTCGTGCTGGACAAAGAAGCGGCGTGCGTATTGGAGATCGTGCAAGGCAAGGCCGACGCATTCATCTACGATCAGATGTCCACGTTCAAGAATTGGCAGCGCAACCAGGAGACGACGCGGCCACTCCTGAAACCATTTCAGGAAGAGAGCTGGGCAGTCGGCATTCGCAAGGGCGACATTGAATTGCGTGAGAAGGTGAACGCATTCCTGAAGGAGTTCCGCGCCGGGGGAGGATTCGAAGAACTGGGCGACCGCTATTTGAAAGAACAAAAAGAAGCTTTTAGAAGCATGGGCTATCCCTTCTACTTCTGAGCGTGGGACTGCTTCGAATTCTTGTCGCCCCAAGTGAGTTGAGCGGCTCGGCGCCGACCTGGCCGGTGCGGGCAGTTAACTTCGCAGCGGCCTTGTTACTCATCGCCTTCATTTTCTATTTCTCCTTCAGCCAGTTGAACTATCACTGGGGCTGGGGCGCCGTTTACAAGTACCGGCAGAAATTCCTTCAAGGCTGGCTGACGACCATTCTGATCTCGCTCGCGGCCCTGGGCTTAAGCACGTTCGTCGGGTTGTTCTTTGCCTTGGCCCAACGCTCGACTTTCCTGGCCTTGCGCTACTTCAGCAAGATTTACGTGGAAGTCGTGCGTGGCACCCCGTTGCTGGTGCAAATCCTGATCTTCTTCTACGTTGTGGCGGACGCCTTTGGTGTGAAGGATCGGTACCTGGTCGGCGTGCTGACGCTTTCCTTTTTCAGTGGCGCCTATCTCTCAGAAATCATTCGCGCGGGCATCGAGAGCGTGGGCAAATCGCAGATCGAGTCGGCCAAGGCCATCGGCCTGACCCGCAGCCAGACCTTTCGCTTCGTCATTTTTCCGCAGGCATTGAGGCAGACGCTGCCACCTTTGGCCGGACAATTTGTGTCGCTCATCAAGGACTCATCACTGCTCTCGATCATTTCCATCAGTGAGTTGACGTTGAATGCCCAGGAGGTCAATTCCTACACGTTCAGCACGCTGGAAAGCTACCTTCCGCTGGCGGCCGGCTACCTGATCTTGACATTGCCGATTTCCCTTTGGACACGGTATCTGGAGAGGAAACACGCGTATGAGACGTGATTCGTCGGCAATGGCCACGCAGGACCTTCTTAATTTTAATCTTAATCTTAATCTAATCGTAATCCCTCCTGCCATTCGAGGAGTGAAAGTATGATGATGATGATTATGATTAAGATTGATTAAGATTAAGATTAAGAATTCTAGCCAACTGTGAAACTTCATCTCGACCGGATTTCCAAAACCTTCAACGGGCACGTCGCCTTGAATGCCGTTTCATTGAATCTGGAAAAGGTGCACACGCTGGTTCTCGTTGGCCCGTCCGGCGGGGGCAAATCGACTTTGTTGCGTATCATCGCCGGATTGGAGTTTCCGGATGCCGGCGAGATCGGGATCAACGGCGATCAGGTCGTCTTCGAAGAAAGCTATTTGCTCAAGCACCGCCGAACGATTGGAACGGTTTTTCAGGCGTTCAATCTCTTCCCTCATCTCACCGCGTTGCAAAACATCACCCTGCCCCTGGAAAGAGCGCACGGATACAGCCCGGCGGACGCTGAAGAAACAGCCCGGCAGCTCCTGGTCCGTTTCCGGCTCGATAAACATGGCGCCAAACGGCCGGCGGAACTTTCCGGCGGCCAGCGCCAGCGGGTGGCCATCGCGCGGGCCGTCTCCATCAAACCGCGGCTCCTGCTTTTCGATGAGCCCACGTCGGCGCTCGACCCTGAAATGACCGCCGAGGTTCTGGACGTGATCGAGGAACTTCGCGAAGAAGGACGTGATTTTGTTCTCGTCACGCACGAAATGGGTTTCGCGCGCCAGGTGGCCGAGCAAGTGGCCGTGCTGGCCGACGGACGAATCGCGGAGATCGGCCCGGTCGAACAGATCTTTGAAAATCCCAAAAGTGAACTGACCCGCGAGTTCCTCTCCAAGGTACTCAAGTACTGAGCGTGGCGTTGCCTGTTCCTCGTCATTTCCGACGGATCTGTCTTATGAATTCCTTCGGAGTCACGCCGTAGGTGCGTTTGAAATGAAGCGTCAGATGGCTCTTTCCGGGAATATACTGTGACACGCGATCTGAAATTCGATGCGGCTTGATTATGGCAAGCCAAGCCTGCTAAATACAGCTTTAGCGATTTTCAATCGAGGAAATCTATTGTGGGCAAATTGACCAAAGTTGCGGAAGTGAAGGACGTGCCCGAAGGAAAGGCTGTTTGTTTCAATGCGGAAGGTCAAAACATCGCCGTCTTCAATGTCGGTGGAACATATTACGCCATCGATGATACGTGTCCGCACAGCGGCGGGCCGTTGTCGCAGGGAATGGTCGAAGGCACCAAAGTGACTTGTCCCTGGCACGGCGCGGACTTCGATTTGCAGACGGGTGAGGTGCTGTGTCCGCCGGCCTTCGAGGGCGTCAGAAGTTACAAGGTCGTCGTGGAAGGGAACGAGATTAACGTGGAAATCTGACCAGAGCGCCACCCATGGCCGAAAAAGTTTCAAGCGGCAAATCCCAGGCTCCAGAGAAACTTCAAGCGCCAGGCGGAAAAGGCTCTGACTGCCATGTCTGTGCCCCCTCTTTGAAATTTGGAACGTCTCTTGAGCCCGCCCGCCGAATCTCTGCTTGTGTTTGGGTTAATTCCCCAGATATTGGAATAGATGCTGACTGAAACGGAAACCCGGATGTCCGACCAGAAGAAAGTCGATTGGCAATCCTTGCGCCGCGATTTTCCCATTCTCGACCAGAAGGTCCATGGCTATCCGCTGATCTATTTCGACAATGCCGCCACGACGCAGAAGCCGCGTCCGGTGCTGGAGAGCCTCCGCCGCTACTATGAGAGGGACAACGCCAATGTTCATCGTGGCATTCACGAGTTGAGCAATCGGGCCACGGCCGCTTTTGAGGCCGCCAGGCAACGGGCAGCGAAATTCATCAACGCCGGTCGCGCCGAGGAAATCGTTTTCACTCGCGGCACCACCGAAGGCATTAACCTCGTTGCGCAGGCGTGGGGGACGAAGCACCTCAAGCGCGGCGACAAGATTGTGCTCACCGAGATGGAGCACCACAGCAACATCGTCCCGTGGCAATTGCTGGCCGAGCGTGTCGGGGCGCAACTGGTTTACCTGCCGATCAATGGCGACCGCGGCATGCTGGACCTGGCTCGGCTGGACGAATGGCTGACCTCGGACGTGAAGCTGCTCGCGATGACCCATATCTCGAACACCCTGGGCACGATCAATCCTGTCGCGGAATTCTGTGAGCGCGCGCGCAAGCGCGGCATCGTCACGCTGATCGACGCGGCTCAAAGCGCCGGACACCGGCCTTTGGACGTGCAGCAGATGGGCTGCGACTTTCTGGTCTTCTCCAGCCACAAGATGTGCGGGCCGACTGGCTTTGGCGTTTTGTATGGCCGGTTGGAACGCCTCGAAGATACGCCTCCATATCAGGGAGGCGGGGAAATGATTTTGAGCGTCGATTTCCATCAAAGCACCTACAAGAAACCGCCGCACCGATTTGAGGCGGGCACGCCGGACATCTCAGGCGCCATTGGTTTCCACGCCGCCATGGATTATCTCGATGCCATTGGCCGGCAGAACATCGCTCATCACGATCAGGAACTGGGCGCCTATGCCTTTGAAAAACTTTCAGCCATGAAAGGGGTCCGGCTTTTTGGCCCGAACATCGGGCGGGCGGGCCTGGTCAGTTTCCTTCTCAAGGGCATCCATGCCCACGACGTGGTGACGGTCGCCGACCAGCGGGGCGTTGCGTTGCGTGGCGGTCACCACTGTAATCAACCGTTGATGAAAAAGCTCGGAGTCGAATCGACGGCGCGCGCCAGTTTCTATTTTTACAACACGACGGACGAAATCGATCGCTTCGTGGAAATCATCGGCGAAATCCAAAAGTTTTTCGGCAGCGAAAGGTAATGACCACGACCACAGAAACCATCGGGCCGGGATCGACCATGCAGGAGGTGCTGGAAGCCTATCCAGGCGCCCAACGCGCCTTGTTTCGCCGTTACCACATCGGTGGGTGCCGCAGTTGTGGGTTTCAGCCAACGGAGACCTTGGAACAGCTTTGCCAGCGAAACGACCACTTGAGCGTGGGCGAAGTGCTGGAGCACATCAAAACCAGCCACGAGCAGGATGCGAAGGTTTTGATCGAACCCAAGGAGCTGGCGGCATGGTTGCAGCACGACAGGACCGTCCGCCTCGTGGACGTCCGATCTCGCGAAGAATTTGAAGCGGTCCACATCGAGGGCTCGATGCTGCTGGCACAACCCGTCATGCAGGAAATCCTGGCTGAAGGCACGAACGCGCGTCCGCTGGTGATTGTTGATCATCAAGGCAAACAGGCTTTGGATGCCGCCGCCTACTTCATGGGCCATGGGCTTACCAACGTGCGCTGTCTGCGCGGCGGTATTGACGCCTGGTCGCAGGAAGTGGACGCGAAATTGCCGCGCTATCGGGTCGCTTAATCGCATCATGAACGAAGACTTGCAGAAGCGAATCAGTCAAGCCATGCGCAACCCGCAGAACATGGGTGAACTGCCCAACGCGGATGCCGTGGGCACGGTAGGCAATTCCGAATGTGGCGAGATGCTCCGTCTCTGGATCAAATATAAGGAAGAGAACGGCAAAAAAGTCATCGACCGCGCCACGTTTCAATCTTTTGGCTGTGAAACGGCCATTGCGGTGGCCAGCCTGGCGACCGAGTTGATTCGCGGCAAAACGGCCGAGGAAGCATTGGCGCTGAAGACCGAAGAGCTGGCGGGGGAATTGGGTCCGTTGCCTCCCATGAAGATTCATTGCGCCGAATTGGTCGAAGGGGCGCTGCGGTCGGCGCTGGCGCCTGTCACTGACAAACCTCAGTCTCAAGGCAGCATTCCTGCAGCAGCGCCTTCCTCTACTCTCCTCGATAGCTTTGCGCGTCCGAAAGACAGTGCCGTGAGGGTTGTTCTTTTAGACGAGGAGAAAACGGGCTCTTAGCGCCTGGAAGCACCGAAGGGCACAGCTACTTTGCTTCTTCCTGCCCTTTTGGTGGTTCCTCCTGAACTTTGTGCCACTTGAATTGCGTCATCAGGTGCAACACGGCGAAGACCAATAGCGTGAGGATAACTCCAAGAAACCATTGTCTCAATCCACTGTGTTCAGAAATTTCTCCATATGCGGATCCCACGATAGGATTCGCCAGCCCCAGCGGGGCGCAATATTTATAGTACGCCAGCAGAGTAGAATGAAGCTCCGTTAGGAGCGACATCTCATGCGCTGTTCATCTGAAACAACCAGCGCTTTGGATATGCCGCCCCTAACGGGGGAATGGCACTTATTGTAGATAAGCCCTAAAACTTTTTTACCCAAACGCTTGCGTCGAGGAGGATGAGGCACGGTTTCAAAAAGGACGCGTCGGCTCAAGCGCTGCATTTC